>ENA-ORUR01000194-ORUR01000194.1-human-gut-metagenome-genome-assembly--contig:-NODE-194-length-45452-cov-6.29123_pt1 | contig 45452 bp, 48 predicted proteins | sample MGYA00242086_ERZ509223 | MGnify/ENA primary metagenome ERZ509223 (study PRJEB26280, sample SAMEA2338820) | human gut metagenome | biome: human gut; feature: human-associated habitat; material: faeces... | reverse complement strand
CTGGAATGATAAAATAGTGGTGCCCATTAAGGTCCTTCTTTCTAATGGAATGTTGTGGTAACACCATTAAAGACCTTGATGGGTTTTTCTGTCCACTTGAACGTTCAACTTAAATTTTACAATCTGCCAAGTATTAAAGCGCAGATAAATCATTCAACTTTTTTAAAGCAGCGCAAGAATTTACGGGAGCCAATGGGCAATATCTAATTACTATCCAGCGTGATGATACGACAGTTGACACGATCAACCTAATGGTAATTGATCATACTAACATTGCTGGTGGAACATCAGTCTATGAGGTTGTTTATCAAATACAGCTAGGTCGTCGTCAAGAGATGGACAATGACCGGCGAGGCGATGTTACTTTGCTGATTAACGGGTTGCCAGTTATTCATATTGAGTTAAAGACTCCTAAGCGTTCTTATTTGCAAGCCTTCAATCAAATTCAGAAGTATATTACTGAGCAAAAATTCAATGGAATCTTATCGAATATTCAAATGTTTGTCGTTACGAATGGTACGGATACCAAGTATGTGGCTGCTGATCAACACCTGCGGGAAAAATTCCTTAGTGGTTGGGTCGATAAGGACAATAATCCAGTGCGTAATTACTTGGACTTCGCTAAAGACGTGCTATCAATTTCAGCAGCACACCACATGGTTGCTGACAACTCAGTCCTGGACAGTAAGCAGAGGCACATAATTTTATTGCGTCCTTATCAGGTTCATGCAATTGAAGCCGTTTTAAAAGCGTCATCTGGTGATACTCCAACGTCAGGATATATCTGGTATACAACCGGTTCTGGGAAGACATTGACCTCGTACCGAGTAGCACATAACTTACTTACCATACCATCATTGGATAAAGTGATCTTCCTAATTGATCGGAAAGACTTAGATAATCAAACCACTCAAGCCTTTCAATCATACGCTAACAATGACTCAATTGATGTTAACTAAACTGAAAGCACCATCAATCTAGCCAAGAAGCTAACAAGTGGTGAAAGAACGGTATTGGTGACCACACGACAGAAACTGCAGACGCTATTCAAATGGCAGGGTGAGGACCGTAATGATGCCATGTTTAAGCGATTGAAAAATCTTAGGCTCGCTTTCATTGTCGATGAATGTCACCGAACGATTTCCCCGACGAGCAAGATGGAAATTGATAAGTCCTTTAACAAACAACCACTTTGGTACGGCTTCACTAGGACCCCAATCTTCCCACAGAATAGTCGTAAAGAAAATGGTAAAGCAGCACGGACCACAGAGCAACAATACGGAAAATGCCTGCATAGTTACACCATTAAGGATGCTATTCAGGATCATGCGGTTTTGGGCTTTCAGATTAATGATATGCAAAATATCTATCAAGACAGTGATGATGAAAATAATAAGGATAAGCTCAATGCACAATACATTAGTGATGCCCATATGCAGGCCGTAGCTAATAATATTCTCAAATTGTCTTATCGAACTTTAGGTATTCGGAATATTAATAACCGTGGTTATACTTATTCAGGTATTCTCACCACAAGTCCTGCTAATAAGTGGCCAATTGACCAGGCTAAGCGGTACTACAAGTTGTTCAAGGCAATTAAAAACGGTGAAAATTCTATTGAAGTTCCTAAGCGGATTAAGGAAATTTTACCTGATTTCCCTAAGGTTGCAATTACCTTCTCAGTTACCCAAAATGATGAGGATTCACTCGGTGACCAAGAGTTTATGAAGGAAGCAATTCATGATTATAACGAAGAGTATGGAACAAGCTTTAGCCTGGATGAAGTTAGTGCCTACAATAAAAACATCAATGGTCGTTTAGCATGGAAGAATGACGCATTTAAGCCACAAAGTGAACGTCTAAATTTGGTCATTGTTATTGACCGTTTGCTGACGGACTTTGACTCCCAGTATCTTTCAACGCTCTTTGTTGATCGACCACCGATGAATCCACAGAACATTATTCAGTCGTTCTCGCGGACCAACCGTATTTTTGATCAGGACAAGAAATATGGCAATATCATTACATGCCAATTCCCGAAGACGTTCAGCAAAGAGATTGATAATGCGTTAACTCTCTACTCAAAGGAAGGTATTGGCGAAGTTCTGGCCCTGTCATGGCATGAATCAAAGCAGAAATTTGACGTGACATATCACGGTATAAGTGATTATGTACTCTCTAATAGTCCCGAGCTCATAACAGATCCAAGTACACCGATTGAACAAAAGAAGTATTTTGTTAAGCAGTACCAGAAGTTTGATAAGGCTTTTGCCGCAGCTCAAACCTATGATGAATTTGATAATGTTGATCCAGTACAGGACTATCATTTAACTTCTGAAACGCTTGATGCAATGCAGGGTACATACGAAACCCTGATTGAACAAATAAAACAAGAAAAAGACGATGACGATGAACCTACTGAATACGAACTAGAATCAGTAATTGATAAGTAGGTCAATTATCAATATATTTTGTCATTGATCCAAGCCTATGTTCCTGACGGAGGTGAGCTACTACCAACAGTAGATCAGCAAGAAGCTAAGGAAATTGAGAGTTATATTGATGACTTAGGTAGGACGAATAAACCATTAGCAACCATTGTTAGTCAGTTGTGGGATAAAATTAAACAACATCCCGAAAATTATGCCGGTCAGCAGGTTGACAAGCTTTTAAATAAGATGATTGATCAAGCTTATAACCAGGAATTAATCGCCTTTACCGATAAATATCATGTTAGTTTAGATGACTTGAAATTCGTCATTAAGTATTATGATGTTCATGCTTCAAAACAGGCTGGAGTTAACCGAATGTTGACTCGTGATGCCTTTAAGAGGTTCAGGTAAGCCAACGCTGATTCAGAATTGAAACGAATGATGGACTGGAAGGAACAAGTACGAGCACAGTTAGGGGACTTGTACGTAAACCACATTGCGCCATTGTTTGATAGTTGATACTATTTGATATATGCGAAGAACTGATTCAAAAGAAAACAGTTATAAGCTATTAGTGCCAAAAGGAGATGTATATTTTTCCAGCATTCTTATCAAAAAATATGGATTGGTCCTTTTTTGGTCCTTGCATAAATAAAATCATACTGCCGCAAGGGATAGAGACACTTCGTATATTTTCGTGCCCAACACCCAGAATAACATTAGTATCAATTACGCAACTGGAGCGGTAACACAAAGGTAGCTTTAAACCATCTAGCATCAACGTAAAAAGCGTCGGTGCTAGATTTTTGCCATAATACCTATAATGAATAGATGTTTATTATAAATAAGTATTTTAAATTAATCTCTGGATGTTTCATAATAATAACCAAAGGAAGTATGAAATACATTTACCATCCGATTTAATTTGGGTCGCTAAAATGCCGGTATCAGAAAAACGAATACTAATATGACAATTTAGTAATAAACTCTTCCTAAACAGCATGCTAGACTTTACTACAAATATAAAAAGGGGGCCTTTCTAATGGCAAATACTTTAGTTCTATATTACTCAGCAACTAATACTACAAAGCGAGTAGCTGAAACAGTTGATAATAAATTAAATACAGATATTGCTTAAATTCATCCTGATCAGCCTTATACTGCTGCAGATTTAAACTGGCACGACGAAAATAGCCGAACTATTATTGAACAACATCAACATATCAGTATAGTTGCTATTAAAGATGATTTGCCTGATATTTCAAATTATCGAAATATTGTCATCGGCCATCAGATTTGGTGGGCCATTCCACCGCGGATAATCAGTACTGTTATTGATCACTTGGACTTAAATGGTAAGAATTTAGCATTATTTGCAACTTCAGGTGGTACTAACTATGACCGAGCACAAAGTTTGATTGAACGCACAATTAAAGACAATAATTACGACGTCAATTTGAATCGAGGAGAAGTGCTTAACAGCTCATCTCAAGTTGACAAATGGATTAACTCACTTAATTTAGATTAGTATTAGACTTCCTAGATTATTAATTTTCACGTCTAGGAGATCTTTTATTTTGAAAAGTCGCTTATTAACAATAATTATATTATGTAAAATAACTTTAGTCTCAATTAAATAACGGATTTCCATTGTCTGTTTGTTAAAATTTTCAATTAGTGGTAAAATGACCGAAAATTTAGGTAATTGCAGGCGATACCTATTACAACATTGCCGTCGATGGAAAGGATAATTCGATGAGAATCAATGTTTTGCAACATACACCAAACGAGGGGCCAGGCGCCATTCAACAATGGTCACAAGATCATGGTCATGAAATGTTCATTTACCATCCAGCAACTTTTGGTAATTTACCGACCGCAGATCAAACTGATATGCTAGTTATCCTTGGTGGTCCAATGAGTCCTAACGATGATTTTGATTGGATTAAACAGGAACGTGCTTTAATCCAACAACTGATGAACGACCATAAGCCAATCTTTGGAGCATGCTTTGGTGGACAACAAATTGCTAAAACACTAGGTTATTCAATTAAAAAAGCTCCTCATAAAGAAGTGGGGTGGGCACCTGTATACCTTAAAAGCAATATCATTCCAGGTATTCCAGAACAATTGACTGCGTTACATTGGCATGAAGAAATGTTTGAAATTCCCAAAGAAGCTGATTTATTATTCAGTAGTGATTTAGTTGAAAACCAAGGTTTCATTTTGAATGACAATGTCATTGGTCTTCAATTCCATTTTGAACCAGCTGCTGATAATGTTCGGGAGATTGCCATTAATGATAATCAATATCCAATGGAGCATAATGACCTTCATCAAACTGCGGAGGAAATTATCAATCATGGCGTTCCTGAGGAAAATAAAAAAGTAATTTACCAGTTACTTGATTTTATTGCTAAACACTAAATTTACAAAAAACAAGAGGATCTTAACGTAATGCTGCGTTTAGGATCCTCTTGTTTCATTTGTGAAGCATTGTTGTTTGTCCGTAAAAATATCCTTAACGAAGACCAATGTGTAGTTGGCCAACTAATACCTCTTGGGTAGGTTTTTCAATTTTTCCAGCCATGGTTACTACATTCCAACGGACGCATTTTCTCTTCCACTGAGCCAAAGTGATATCAATCCAGTGGGGTGATGACTTATTGAAAGCATTGATGTTGAATTTTAAATAATCAGTGTATGGTAGAAATTTGCGTAATCGATCATAGGTTTGAGCAGACGAGTCAACATTTTCAATGGCAACGTAAATTTTACTTTGCGAAAGCTTTTTAAGCGTGCGACGAAGCTTCAATTGTTGAACGTAATTAGTGCTTAAAATGTCATCTTTATTGATTTCAACAATCAGTTTCTGAACATCCACAATTCCTAATACCCAGGTAAAAAAGTAGTCAGCGTGATAATCAACCATTTGACTAACTGTCATATTCAATGCCAAACTGCGCAATGTCTGTCCATCATTCAAATCCATCCGCTGAATGGTTTCAATAATTTTACTCAACGGAAAATTAGCAACATTTTGCGGTAATTGCCAGTGACTAGTATTAGGATATTAAACTCCCTCAATAATAGTTCATAACCGGGGCCTTGATATTCTGCGGATTGATTATATACGGGTTGTCCAAAGTATTCGTAGCGGTTTCTCATTATCAATTCCTACTTTCTTTTTATAGCGGTAATGAGCCTGAATACATATCACTGAAAAAATGATAAATGTCGACAACAAAATTATTTCAAAGTTATTCATTAAGATCGCTCACCTTTCTAGCCGGGCTAATCCACTTACCACTTCCATAACCCATCACTGTTCTAACAGCCTTATGGAAAGTCGTGACAATCGTAAGTTGGTTAACAATCCATGTAAAGAGAAGATAGATTGGCGAAAACATAAAGTACCGTAACTTCGCACCATTAAAATCAAGTAATAGTGCTGCAGAAACCTGAAAGAGACCCGCAATTAACTGGAAATTAACGAAAATCATGCTCATTACAATGCCATGCCAAACGCGTTCGTAATTACCATGCATGGCATAGTAGAGCATTACAATCATAAAAAATACCGAAGTTATCCAGAAAAAGAATGACAAGATAATTGAAAAGGTCGTATCAATTAGCATTGGCATGACAAAACGATATTGCCAAGGGTGACGAAAGACCTTTAAGAAATTAGTTAACCATACTTCTGTACCACCCTGAGCCCAACGCTTGCGCTGATGGCACAAATCCCGAAACGTTTCTAGAACATTCATATGAAACACGATATCAGGTGCAAATTTCGGTGTAACGTTCATAAACGTGTGATCCCAGGCAATACTGATATCTTCAGTTGCACGATCTTGGCGAAAGCCACCAACATTAATCAGGAAATTACGACGGTACATGGTATTTGCACCACTATAAGCGTACATAGTATCGTTAAGAGCTGTTTGGCTCCGCTTAATAATCCCTACAATACTGGAAAATTCAACCGTTTGGGATTTTCCCCAAAGAGATGAACGGATTATAAACATCCATGTTAGCTGTAATGGCCGCGTAGTTAATCCCTTGGGGACTGGTAAAGTAACGCATATACTTGACGAGGGCATCTTTTTCCGGAATGGTATCAGCGTCATTGCTCAGAATGTATTTTCCTTTGGCATAGAATAACCCAATATTAAAAGCATGGGCTTTTCCCTAGTTCTGCTTAATCCGAATCACACGCAAGCGGGAATATTGTTGCTGCATTGCTTGTAGTATATCCGGAGTTGAATCGGTACTACCATCGTCCATTACCAAAACTTCGTAGTTGTGGTAGTTGAGTTGGGTTAAAAGATAATGAAGGGTACTTTGAATCACTAATTCCTCATTATGAGCTGGAATCATGATCGTGATAAATGGTTCATGTTTCAGTGGATGCTGGTGAGGCAATTCATCTTTTCGTCGAAAAATCACGTAAGATACTGCACCAAAGAACCAGACGAGTGAACCTAAAATTGGGTAAATACATAAAATAAATAGTACTGCTGATAGTGGATTAATACCATTGATAGTGGTGAGCCAGAATGAAAAATATCAGTAAAAATATTAGAAACCATAATGTTGATCACCCGTTCTGTTTTCGATAACTTCCTTTAGTTGGTTTTTAGTTAAGTTTTGTTCTGGAACGATGGTGGTATATTTAACGCCTGTTCGAACTTTTGCATCGCCAAAACGGTTAGTCATAAATTGTTCGACGCGATAATCTATTTACCAATAATTGTGGTTTGTATGATTATTAGTCAGATATATTTCGAAAGATATTGGATTTCATCAAAGAGTTCATCCTTTAATAGTTGGATGATTGGCTTAGTAATTATCATTACGTACTTTATTCAAGAGTTCTTTCTATTACAAATATTATTAGTAAACATTAACCAGGTGGTCTTCATGCAAGTAATTGCCACAGTAATGGTATTTCGTAACCGATTTTATAAAATATGGTGGCCATTATTAGCATTAACACCGTTTTTTCTTATTTAGCGGAGTACCTTTTGGGATTACTACCGTTAACTAACTGGTGGTATTGGATCGTGAATCCATTGTTTTTACTTCAATTAGTTTATTCCTAGTTAAGTGGCATGGTTGCTCGAAAAGAGCTCGATTTTTTATGGTAATTGCTTCATTAGGGATCATCGAATTAATTACACTGGCTATTAATCGTAATTATTCATTGGTCAGCATTGTAGCATGTACACTAGGATTATTTTTAATTGCAGCCTTTGAAGAACAACGGGTCAAAGTGGAACAACGTAACGATGAAAAAATCAAGTTACTTCAAAGAGAAAGTCAGCGTGACGATTTAACCGGTTTGCTGAATTATCGGGCGTTGGATCACGAAATTAGTAAACTAGCTAATAAAAATGAAACTAATAATATTCTCATTGGAGCACTAAATATTGATCATTTTAAAACAATTAATGATACTTACGGTCATTTTGTGGGTAATGAAGTGCTCAACTACTTTTCGACATTTTTAAGGAAACAAATTCATACTGTCTTCCCACAACACGTGTTTGTTTACCGTTTTGGTGTCGAACTATTCGATCAAAGAGGTTGATAAACTCCTGCATCAAATAGAGCGGATGCTCAGTGAGCAACCATTTAAATCGAAAGACGGTTTTAAACTATCAATTAGTTTTTTCATGCAGTATTACTCATCATTTGAAAGACGAGTCGCTCGATGAAACATTGAAACGGGCTGACAAAATGTTATATCTTGTAAAAGAGAATGGTCGCGGATGGATAAATTCTGATCGTTATAGTGATCAAAAGATAGAAAACGGAACTACTTCACCATTAAACAGGACCAGTGAATAAATAAAGTTAGGGAGTAAAATGTACAGTATTTTTCAACCAATTATTAACGTTAATAAATCATTAAATACTAAAATCAATTCCTATGAGATGCTGATTCGAAATGAATAAGGACATTTCCCAGGAATTGGTTTTATAAAAGGATTAGCTACCGCAGACGGTAATAAGCAATGGATCGCAATTAGTGAACAATCATTACAAAGTACCCTTGGTGCTCATCAAAATCGAAAAGTATATATCAACATTGAACCGTGCCAGATGCAATTTAACAGCACGTGGCAGTTTCTAAAGCAACTTCGGACAACCTACAAAAACCAGGTTGCCGTTGAAATAAATGAACGTCACGAACACGTTCATAGTATTAACTATTTAGACCAATAAATTAATAGGTTGCGCGACTTAGGATTTGAAATTGCGATTGATGATGTTTGTGCAGGCAGTAATAGTTATGCCTTTATCAAGCGCCAATTGCCAGCCATTCAGCGAATTAAACTATCTTTGCTGATTTTCAAAGACGAAGATAAAGAAACTGTCATGAATTTTATTCATGCTTGGTTGACCTTCGCTCAAAAGCATCAACTTGATTTCGTAATTGAAGGCATTTCCGATCAACAGGCAGCCCAAAAATTTGCTGGCAATCCAATTATTCTTTAACAGAGATATTATTGGGGAACAGGAACCAGAGAAATTTAATCTAAGATGATAGCTTCAAATTTGCTGAATACTGTTCCAACAAATTTTAACTTTTTTGTATGAAATCTTGAACAGTAATGAACATAGTGATGAGATAGTTAATTTACTTGAAAAATCGCGTTAAATAGCAGAAAATAAGTATGTATTCCATTAATTATTGGAGATTAAAGAATGGCAGATGAAATCAAAACGACCGGCAACGATTTAAATACCAACCGGATCAATATTATTCATAATCATAAAGCAGCTCAAATGACGATTAAGGATATTTTTGACGCGGAAAAATACCCTCAGCTAATTGGGGTAACAGGACAAGTAAGTCCGGAATTTTTGAACAAATACTTAGCAAGTTTTGTTCAAGTAGAATTAGCAATTGGTAGTGCGCCTAATAAGCATCACTATACTTCAATGGAGAACGTGACTAAAGATGCGTTAGCAAATGCAATGCTTAGTACGGCTAATAAAACTCCGATTAAACTTTTTCAAAGTTTGAGTTCTCAATTACAATTAGCAGCAATTGCTGGAGTGCTAAAGTTAGAAGTATCGCCTACCCAGGTAATTCATTCAAGATTTTACTTGATGGCAAATCCGGTTACTAAACAAACCCGGGTCGTACTGGGGTCGGTTGATTTAAATGAGCCATCATTTGATAGCAACGGTAACCGCTTTGAGGAAGTCATGGTGTTCGATAACGACCCATTATATCAAGTTTTACTCAACCGGTTTAAGAAGGATTTCCGTCCTGTATTACAATCATACTTTACAAATGAACTGCTCAAAGTTGCTGAAAAACAATTAAAGGCCATCAAAGCTGCTGATAAAGACAATGATAATATCATCATTCTATCTAATGATCAGACCGACGAAATTGCTCAACGTGAATTAACAAACCTGATTGTTGATGATGTGCAACAGCAGATTGATAAACAGCATTTATCTGCAGGTGTAACTTTAGCAATGCGGAATGTTACGAATAACAGAACCCAAGACCAGGACAAAGAAGAACGTGCGATCAAGCAACGTAATACTGTTTTGATGTTGCAAAAAGAAGCCGTATCGCCACGGGCTGCACGGCCAAAAATCAAAAATCGGGCAATAATTGCTGAAAATGTTAAAAATGCTATGGAGGCTTCCGTTTCACCTCAAGATATGGCTGTAGAGAAGAAGTATACAACCTTCCTGTATGACCGGCCACTGGAACGGAACATTGCTCATAATAAGACGGGACTTTATACCCCGAATGATGCCGGTACCTTCCCAATTGCTTTTGGTAAGTTAGCCACAATTAATCAAATTCGTGACGGGATCCATCAAATCGAAGATATTATTAAAGGTTACCAGCAATTTGTAGTTGACTTCACGCCCGAATATGGTAAACGCTTCTATGAAGCTATTATGTATGCTTTCACTGCGCCATTTCTCTGGGAAATTCGTCAAAAGGCCAGTCTTAATCCTGAAGATGGTAATGATATTCCTAATTTTCTGATTTTAGGGGCTAGCGCTGGTTCAGGCAAAACAACGCTACTTCGGATTATTAATCAATTAACTTGGAACACCGACAAGTCCATGATCGACTTTGGCACGATCTATCCAACGGATGCCAATCAACGTAAGGCCAAGACCATGCAGGCACTGGAATCGTACATGAAACAGGGTAGTTCTTATCCAGTCTTAATTGATGAAATCCAACCATACTTTTTCCAACAACCACAATACAGTCGTCGGCTGATTGTTGATACGATGAACCAATTAGTAAATAGTCCAAAGCCATATGCACCATTAATTGGTACAACCAACTATAATTCCGGCTTTACAATGCGTCGTGAAACGGCCCGCCGGACTTACTACCTTCAATTAGATAAGGTCATTGACAGTGAGAAGAAGGGGGTTGCTTCTAAGTACATTTACGGCGTTCGCAAGTCTTTAAACAACACGCTATTTAAAGACTTTGTAGTTCGGTTAGCCAACTATTTAGAAGACGATAGTACGCCATGGCGCCTCTTTGACCACACAACTGGTGAATTAGACTTTTTAGCAACCACGCGGAAAATTTTCCGTGATTACTATAAATTAATCGACGAGCCGGTCCCGGATTACTTCTCTGATGGCCTACGAGATGATTTCGGAGAAAATGCTCGTAGTAAATGGGCCAAGCTGTATCTTACCCAGAAAGATGATTTTATTTATCATGAAGAAAAGAACAGTTTATTGTTCGACATTACCCGTTTAACGACCTTTAATGGTTTTGAAAAAGATTCCATTGAAGAATATCGGAATGCATTACCTGTTGAAATATGTGTTGATGGGATCAACGGCAAAAACGGTAAGTTTGTTGAGTTAAAGGCGCCAGCCTTTTATGATTGGATTGGGGTCGCTAACCCACAGTTGCATCCAGAAAAGGCGGCAGAAGAAGCGCAAACATCTGCAACACCAGAAGAGGAAAAGCCAAAGAAGAAGAGTTTTTGGGCACGGTTATTCGGTTAAATCAGACATATTAGTTAGATAGAAGGTGGCAAGATGATTGCCAAAGTTGGTCGAGTCATGATCAGAATTATTCTGATCATGATTTTGATTGGTGGGGCAGTTCAGTTGTATCTTTTACGAGGTAGTAAAGAGCAGTCCATTCAAACCAATAATCCGCAAGTTCGGTATCAATCCACGCCAACTTTACTTATTCCGGGCTGGGGTGGTAACACGTGGACTTATCAAAAACTGATCAGCACTGCTCAGGAAAGGAACGTTGCCCAAAAAAGGATGACGATTTGGGTGGCTCCCAATGGTCACGTACGCATCAAGGGTGATATAAATCGTAAAAATGCAATTATCCAGTTACTATATGATTGGAACTACACTCCAGGTTATCAGGATCAAACCAAGCAGTTAACCCGGGTAATGCGAATATTACATAATCAGTACCATATCCGCAATTTAAATGTAGTGGCCCATTCCTATGGTGGCACCGAATGGCTCCATGCTTATATTAGATCCCCAGACATTCAGAAAAATATGCGATTTCCCAAGGTGATTTTGCTTGGGACTCCCGTTGATGAAACTTTCGGTGAACGAACTAAATTTACAAAGTGGTTATTTAAGAAATCCAAGGATCGTAACTTTAAATTAATGGAACGTCAAATTCGCCACACATCCTTGGTTCGCATTGGTAAAATTTATAATTGGATGGGTGCTAAGGGCGGACGGACCGATGGTGAAGTGCCGCATATTCAGTCGGAGATGCTCCGCTCCCTGTTGCATAATCAGCGGATTAACTATGCTGAACACGTTTATTCACATACTAATCACGTCCAACTGCACCAAAAAAAGCAGATTCTAAATGATATTTTAAAAACACTCTGGTACAAATAAAAAGGAGGACGTATGCAAAACACTAACTTTAAATATCCTGATACGAAAGCTTTCAACTTTGTTGTTGAGCGACTTCAGGAGCGTGGAGTAACGATTGATGATCTTGTAAACTTGACCTTTAAGATGCAGGAAGAGTTCATCCCAAAACTAACCCATGAGGAATGTCGGGAATCAGTTATTGATGTCATGCACAAACGTGAATTTTTAAATAATGCGATGGTCGGCCTAGAATTGGATCGCTTGACTGAAGATAATCGAGTTGCAGAGCCTTTAGCTGCAATTATTAAAAATGACGCTGGTGTGTTTGGCGTGGATGAGGCACTGGCACTGCAGATTGCAGAACTATATGGCACAATTGGAGTTACTAACTTTGGCTATCTTGATCGAGTCAAGTCAGGGATTATCAAGCAATTTGACACTGACAGTGGACACGTGAATACATTCATTGATGATTTATTAGGGGCAATTGTCGCTGCTGCCTGTGGTAAATTAGCCCATCAAGAAGCATAATGATTTTAAACTGTGGAAAAATATTTCACGGTTTTTTTATTATTCCGAAAGGGTTTTATAATAACAAAGAAAACGGTTACTAAATTGTTGGTGTTTGAAAATAATTAGAAATCACTGTTGACAAATTAAAAAACTCTAATTAATATCTTAGACAACAATTAATTGAACAAAGATTTGCGACGAGAGGAACAGTAAATGTTGTCTTGACGATCAGAGAGTCCCCGTAGTGGTGAAAGGGGAAGGTTAAGCAAACATTGAAGATCATCCTTGAGCAATGTGACTTGAACTGAGTAGAGTCACCAGGAATGCATCCTTTATCATGCCAGCGTATGAATACGTACGTTAAGAGGTTTAGTCAGCAATGACTAAATAAAATTAGGTGGTAACACGGTAAATGGATCGTCCTAAGTAGCTAATTTATTAGCTGCTTAGGACTTTTTTTGTTCAATCAAATAACTTTTCGAGTGAGGTGAGGATCATGGAATCAGACATTACGGACATTAGTCAGATTAAAAAGCAATTAGAATTTCGGTTAATCCACCGTCTTACAGGAGGAAAAAATTATGAAGATGAACAAAAAAGTGGTGACTTTAGCTGGTGTCGCTTTAACAGCAATGTCGTTAGCAGCTTGTGGCAATAGTGGGAAGAACAAAGCAAGTGGAGATTTAAACGTGACTTTAAAAGCGAATCCAGTCACCCTGGATCCAGCAAAAACCATCGAAACACCAAGTACTTCGATGCAAGATCAAGCATTCGAAGGACTGTATAAGTACGATAAAAATAATAAGGTTGTCCTTGGCGAAGCGGCTTCACAGCCAACCGTAACCAATGATGGCAAGACTTGGACCTTTAATTTAAAAAAGGGTTTGAAATGGAGCAATGGAGATGAAGTTACTGCTCAAGATTACGTTGCTTCAATGCGGCATTGGGCGGACCCCAAGACCAAATCTCAAGCAGCTGATAAGGTTTCTAACCTCGAAAACTATGACCAAGTTGCTAAGGGAACAGCACCAACTTCATCATTAGGTGTCAAAGCACTTGGTAAATATAAAGTACAATTTAACTTTGCTAAAAAGCAGCCATCCGTCAACGTTCGGAACAGCTTTGCTGCAGATTTAAAACCAGTTAATCATAAAGTCCTGGCTAAGGAAGGCAGTAAATATGGTTCATCATCAGCCAAGGCTGTTTATAACGGACCATTTAAAGTTACCAACTGGAATGGGGGCAGTGATGATGAATGGAGTTATGTTAAGAACGAGCACTACTACGGTAAAAAGAACGTTCATATGAAGAAGGTGAATGTCCAAGTTACCAAGGATAATAACACCGCACAAAACCTCTTTAAGTCTGGCAAAGTTCAAGAAACCTCCGTGACTGCCGATTTCGTTAAGGGGAATAAAGGAAATAAAGAACTCCATACGAGTCTGATGGCCACCCAATATTACTTGTACTTTAACGGAAAAAACGAATTGACCAAAAATGAAAACTTCCGGCAAGCCGTTAACTATGCGTTTAACACTAACCAATTGGCAAAGAAAGTTCTGCAAGATGGTTCGGTGGGTGCAACTGGTTGGGTTCCTCAAGGTGATATGAAAAATCCAAAGACTGGTGAAGATTTTGCTAAAGAAGCGGGTCATCTTCAAAAACAGGATAAGCAAAAGGCACAAGATTACTGGAAGGCAGCTCAAAAGGATCTCGGCAAGAATAATATGACGCTGAACCTGTTAGCTGATAATACTGATGACCAAAAGCAAGTTGCTGAATATCTTCAATCAACCCTGCAAAAACAATTTAAGGGTCTCAAAGTTGAAGTAACTACCTTGCCACATGCCCAACACGTTAGCCGTGATTTTGCCGGTAAGTTTGAATTGAACTTAACTGACTGGAACTCTAGTGTTCCTGATGCCTCCGACTTCCTTTCCCTCCTGAAGACTGGCAATAAAGTTAACTTCACTAATAACACTGATGAAAAACTCGATAACTTACTCAATGAAGCTAATGACGGTACTAAATCCGCTAGTGATCGTTACAAGCTCCTGCAACAAGCAAACAAACAAGTTCATACCAATGCTGATGGAGTCCCGCTATACACGGCTGCACAAGCCCACCTAGTTTCAAAACACGTCACTGGTCTAAATTACGGACCATTCAATACAGTTGCTCAATACCAATATGCTCAATGGAAAAAGTAATTAACGTGATCAATAAAGAAGGTCGACTTGCTCCTCTGTCTGACCTTCTTTATTTGTAGAAACGGAGGTTCTTATGAAAAGATACATTTGCAAACGATTATTAATGATGGTCTTAACCCTCTTTATCGTGGCAACACTAACCTTCTTCTTAATGAAGATGATTCCGGGGTCACCACTTGGCAATACTATGAAATTAACGAAGACGCAACAATTAGCGGTTGAAAAACAGTATGGATTGAATCGACCAGTGTGGCAGCAATACCTTTCCTATATGGGTGGTTTACTTCATGGTAATTTTGGAATGTCCTACCAATACACCAGTACATCCGTTGCTGAATTAATCGGACGCCGGGTTGGTCCATCAATTCTCATTAGTCTCCAAGCACTTGTTTTAGGCGTCGTGGTTGGCATTATCCTCGGTAGTCTCGGAGCGCTGAAGAAAGGGACCTGGGTTGATACAACGAGCAGTACATTAGCAGTAATCGGAATCTCATTTCCCAGTTTTATTTTGGCAATCCTGTTACAATACTATCTCGGATTTAAGCTCGGTCTATTTCCAGTTGCTAGTTGGGACGGCTTTCCTTCAACAGTTTTACCAATGATTGCGTTATCAGCAGTTCCAATGGCACAGGTTTCGCGTTTTGTCCGGACTGAAATGGTAGAAGTTTTGAATTCAGATTATATTCTGCTCGCCAAAGCAAAGGGACTTTCAACCCGCGAAGTTGTTTTTCATCATGCTTTGAAGAATAGCATTATTCCAGCTTTAACCCTAATTGGTCCATTGGCCGTGACCCTCATTACCGGTTCCATGGTGGTAGAAAATATTTTCTCTGTTCCGGGAATTGGGGAGCTATTTATTAACTCCGTCTTGTCAAACGACTATCCGGTTATTATGGGACTAACAATGTTCTATTGCCTACTACTATGTAGCATCATTTTATTAACGGACATTGTTTATGGCCTGGTTGATCCGCGAATTCTTTCCGAAGAAAAGGGGGAACACTAATATGAAACAACCTGAAACTGCACAGCCATTTGAGTTTGTGAACGCTGATGTTCTCCATAATCACTCGGGAGAATTAGCAGAACACTCGCTTTCCTTTCGAACGAAGGCGTGGCGAGAACTCAAGAAAAATACTGCGGCAATGGTCTCACTAGTATTTTTAACATTCGTTGTTGTTGTATCGTTAATTTCGTTGGTTTGGATGCCTCATGATCCGAATGCGCAAAACGTTAGTTTATCGAACTTACATCCATTTCAAAACGCAAGTTACTTGTTAGGAACGGATAATCTTGGTCGGGACATGTTATCGCGGTTATTATATGGCACCAGGATTTCACTAATGATTGCTGTCTTTGCAACAGTTGTTGATATCGTTATTGGTGTACCTTACGGCCTTGTTTCCGGTTGGTGCGGGGGTCGCGTTGATAACATCATGCAACGGATTATCGAAATCATTAGTTCGATTCCGGAACTGGTATTAATCATGCTTCTGTTAATTATCTTTAAACCGGGATTAACTTCGATTGTATTTGCGATTTCCTTAGGATCTTGGGTTCTCATGGCACGATTGGTGCGTGCTTCAGCAATGCAAATTAAAAGCGCTGACTTTGTTCTTGCAGCCCAAGCAATGGGGGGAAGTCCCGTCAAAATTGCCTTAAAACACATTCTACCTAATACGATGGGCGTGGTGATTACCAGAACAATGTTCACTATTCCAGCGGCAATTTTTCTAGAAGCTTTACTATCCTTTATTGGCATTGGGGTTAAAGCACCAAATGCATCATTGGGGACTCTATTAAACGCTGGTGAAAAAGGATTTCAATTTTACCAATACCAACTCTGGGAGCCAGTGATTGTTCTCTCACTGATGATGATTGCTTTCAATCTTCTTGGCGATGGTCTCCGGGATGCTTTTGATCCGAATACAAAGGGGTGAAATAAAATGGCGACAGACGTATTAAAAATCAAACATCTTTCCATTGACTTCCACACAATGGAGGGTGAAGTCCATGCAATTCGCGATGTCACATTAAAACTTCATCCAGGCGAAATTCTTGCATTAGTCGGTGAGTCTGGCTCTGGTAAGTCAGTGACTACCAAGGCAGTGATGCAACTTCTCCCTAACAATGCCAAAGTTGTGGGTGGATCTGTTGAGTATAAAGGAAAAGATCTTCTAAAGATGCCAGAAAAAGAACTTCAAGCGCTTCGGGGCAACGAATTAGCTGAGATCTTTCAAGATCCAATGACATCTCTTGACCCAACTATGCGGGTGGGCAAGCAGATTATGGAACCGTTATTAAAACATCAAAAACTAGATCGGGCAACCGCTAGACAACGGGCACTCACCATTATGGAAAAAGTGGGCATTGTGAATGCTAAGCAGCGTTTCAATAATTTTCCATACCAGTTTTCTGGCGGAATGCGACAACGAATTGTAATCGCAATGGCACTTGTTTGTCACCCGAAAGTATTGATTGCAGATGAACCAACCACAGCGCTTGACGTAACCATTCAATCGCAAATTTTGGCGTTGATTAAACAGCTTCGTGATGAACTCAAAACAGCGGTCATTTTCATTACTCATGACTTAGGAGTCGTTGCTGGAATTGCAGATCGGGTTGCTGTTATGTATGCCGGGCGAATCCTTGAATTTGGTACGGTCGAAGATATCTTCTATCATCCACAGCATCCGTACACAGTTGGACTGCTTAAATCAACACCGACAATGGATATGAATGAGGGTGACTTAGAATCAATTCCCGGCAATCCCCCCAATCTTATTAATCCACCAGCGGGTGATCCGTTTGCAAATCGCAATCAACATGCGCTAGCGATTGATTATCAACAAATGCCCCCGTTCTTTAAGGTTAGTGGTACTCACTACGCCGCTACTTGGCTCCTTGACGAACGGGCTCCACAAGTACACCTGACAGAAAAACTTGAGCAACGCCGGCAACATTATGCTGACCGTTTAACCAAGGAGGGGTCCGCCAATGAATAATAATCTAGTTGAAGTTAAGCATTTGAAAAAATATTTTCACCAAGGTCATCCTGATGAAGTGCACGCGGTCGATGACGTGACTTTTAGTATTCGTCGTGGAGAAGTATTTGGCTTAGTTGGCGAATCGGGATCGGGTAAGACTACCACGGGGCGCTGCGTCCTCAACCTTTATCAACCAACTGCTGGCCAGATTCTCTATCACGGTCAAGATGTGACGGCATTAAAAAGAGGGCGAGCTTTCAAAAAATTCCATCATGAAACTGCAATGATTTTTCAAGATCCATATTCATCATTAGACCCGCGGATGGCGGTACGCGATATCATTGCAGAAGGTTTAAAAGTTCATCAGCAGACCAGTAGTCGGCAAGAACTTGACCAACGAGTGGCAGAAACCATGGAACTAGTAGGCCTAACGCCTGATGTAATGAACCGTTATCCCTATGAATTTTCTGGTGGACAACGGCAACGGATCGGGATTGCTCGCGCTTTAGCTACGGATCCAGAATTTGTGGTCGCGGATGAACCTCTATCTGCTCTGGATGTTTCAATTCAGGCTCAAATTGTTCAATTAATGGAACATCTCAAAGCCACAAAGCAATTAACATATTTATTTATCGCCCATGACATTTCGATGGTTAAGTATATTTCTGACCGAATTGGGGTGATGTATCACGGCAAACTAGTTGAATTAGGAACGGCGGATGAAATCGTCAACCATCCATTACATCCATATACTAAGAGCTTGCTATCGGCAGTCCCGGTCCCGGATCCAACTTACGAACGGGTGCGACAACCATTCACTTACGATGGCGATTCCGCTAAATTACCGTTACGCGAAGTGTCTGCTGGTCATTACGCTGCTTTAGCGGAATAGTGCAATGATTTTCAAATGACATTGTTATACAAAAATGATTTACTAATTAGTTAATGAAAGCTGGTGAAAATTATGAATGGTGTAACAGTTAACGATTTGGTAAACTTGGTCAACGTTGGTGAATTAAAAACAAATGGGCGACACACCGTTTTTGTAACTGCCCAACCGGATGCAAACCAATTAGACCATTATCAATGGAGCGTTTATGATCAGTATGGTAAACAGTCACAACGACTACTTTCGGTTAGTCAACATCCTGGTTTGGCCTTGAGTAATCATGATCCCAAGCAAATTTATTACTCCACTGCGGATCATAGAACGAAAAGAACACGCCTTCATCAATTTAACCTGACAAATTTAAGCGAAGAGCAGCAGTTTACAGTAGACGGTTATGAATTGAAGGTTGAGCAGGAACTAAACGCTCATGAATTACTTTTATCTGGTGCTTGTCAATTAAATGAACCAACTACTGAACCGTGGCATGAGGTTACGGAGGTGCCATACTGGTCGAATGATGAAGGCCAAGTTAATGGAGTTCGTCATCACCTCTGGATATTTAATTTAGCTACCCAGTTGCTGACGGATCTCGTTCCACCAACATTTGATGTTGCGAATTTTTGGTACCAGGGTGGGCGACTACTTATCGCGGGCGTATCCTACCAAAATAGTCGTGCATTTAAGGATGGGCTTTACGAATATGATTTTTCTCATCACGATTTAGTCGACCTAATTAGTCCCGGTCAATATCGCTTTGACGATATTGCAATTTTAAATCAGCGGTTATTTGCGGTTGCAAGTAATGGTCAAAGGTTTGGGATGGGAGAAAATCCTAATTTCTATCGTTATCACGATCATCAATTAGAGTTAGTAGCACCTTGGGATAGTAATTTAGGGAACATTGTAGTGAATGATATGACTGTTGTTAGTGGCAATGCATCCTTAGTTCAGGATGACAAACTGTACTTTTATACGACAGTTGTAGATCATAATGAGTTTTACCAATTCGATGGTCATCAAACAACACGACTTTTTTCGTGGTCCGGCGCTGTAAATTCATTTGTTATTAAAAACGATCAATTTATCTTCACTGCCACTACGGCCGAACAACCGCAACAACTGTATCGATATCACAATGGAACAGTTACCCAACTAAGTGACTTCAACCAATTCTTAGATCAACGCCAGGTCGCTAAACTTCACGAAGTTCATTACCAAGACTCCACTGGGAAAACAGCAAATGGTTGGCTAATGTTTCCGGATAATTTTGTAAAAGGACGACAGTATCCCGCAATCCTAGAAGTTCATGGGGGTCCACGGGCTGCTTATGGAAAAAGTTTTTTTCATGAAATGCAGACCTTAACTACTAATGGCTACTTTGTCTTTTTTACCAATCTGCATGGTTCGGCTGGTCAAGGGGATGAATATGCTGACCTCCGTGGCAAGTATGGTCAAGTCGACTATGATGACTTAATGTCCTTTACTGATGCGGTATTACAGCAAACAGCCGCAATTGATCGAACAAGGCTGGGGATTACCGGCGGAAGTTATGGAGGCTTTATGACTAATTGGGTCGTCGGTCATACCCACCGTTTTAAAGCCGCGGGCAGCGAACGGAGTATTGCCACATGGTCATCGATGATGGTTTCGGATATTGGTCCTGAATTTGTTCCTGATCAGTTGTCAGTAAACCTCAGTGATCAAAATGGAATGGAAAAGTTCTGGACGCATTCACCGCTAAGGTACGCCAGTCAAGTGCAAACCCCAACATTATTTTTGCATTCAGATCATGATTTTCGGTGCCCAATTGTCGAAGGTTATCAAATGTATCAAGCATTGAAATTGCGTCAACAACCAACTAAATTAGTAGTTTTTCATGGTGCAAATCACGATTTATCACGTACGGGGAGGCCAGATCAACGAATTCAGCGTTTAAAGGAAGTTTTAAAATGGTTTAATCAGTATCTTAAAAATCAAGAAGAAGGCGATTAAAATGACAACTACTGTTTATCTCAATTGTAATTTATTTCAAGGAACAAGCGATCAAGTGCAATCCGATGCCTGGATGGTGGTCAATAACGAAACTGGTAAACTAACCCACGTGGGTCAAGGCAACTACTCTGGTTCTGCAGATAACACAGTGGACTTAAAAGGGCGCTACGTTATGCCAGGATTGGTGGACGCCCATACGCACATGTTCATGAATCCACTAACTAATAAACTGTATTATCTAACGGAAACTGAGGGGACCCTGCAAGCATTGGAAAACTTACGAGCGGGGTTAAAAGCTGGTCTCACTTATGTCCGTGACTGTGGAGCAGCGTTTGATGTCGATGTTAAATTGCAAAAGTACCGGGACGTGCATTCGTTTGTTGGCCCCCAAATTATGCCATCGGGACGGCCAATGTCAATGACGGGTGGTCATGGTGACTTTACTGAAGGGGAACATGGTGAAACTACATGGGGATACTTAGTCGACTCACCAGACCAGATGCGGCATGCTGTCCGCTGTGCGTTTAAAGAAGGGGCGAAAAACATTAAAGTGATGGCGACCGGTGGGGTAATGTCTTCCACTGACCAAGTTGACGATACAGAACTAAGCCTAGAAGAACTCCAAATGGCGGTCAAAGAGGCCCATTCCAAGCATATGACGGTTGCTGCCCATGCTGAAGGTGCGACAGGCATTCACAATGCGGTCGTGGCCGGTGTAGATTCTGTTGAACACGGATGCTACGTGCGGCATGAAGATGTCGAGTTGATGAAACAACAAGGTACTTTCCTAACTCCCACGTTGATTGCGGGATATACAATTCCTAAATATGGTCAGGGCAAGCTACCGCAATACATGTTGGACAAGGCAGAAGCATTTCTAGATGACTTCTTTTTACATGTCGGTGATGCAATCAAGTCTGGGGTAAAATTAGCCTTTGGAACTGATTCAGGAACACCATTTAATGAATTCAAAGATGCGCCAGTAGAGCTTAGTTTAATGGTTAAGGCCGGCGCAACCAACTATCAAGCATTACGAGCAGCTGGGCTGGGTTCAGCAACTTTACTAGGGGTGGCTGATGAATATGGAAGTCTAGAACCAGGTAAATTTGCTGATTTCTTAGTACTCGACCAAAATCCGCTTGCAGATGTGACAGCCGTTCAACAAGAAGATAAGCAAGTGTACCAACATGGCCAACGAAAATTTTAGAAGGTGATTGAAATGATTGAAGAACGACAAACAGTTGAGCAATACGCCCTTGACCATTGGGCAGACTTTAAAGAGTATTTAGAGCACCCGAGCATTTCTGCTCAAAATACAGGAATTCAAGAAACTAGTGATTACTTAGTAAGAACCTTCCGTGAGCTCGGTGCAAAGAATGTTGAAAAATGGGACGACAAAGGCGGGAATCCTGTTGTTTTTGCCGAATTTAAGGGTCAATCAGATCGAACTGTGTTATTTTATAATCACTATGATGTTCAACCTCCCGAACCGTTAACGGAGTGGCAATCGGATCCATTTAAGCCAACTGTGAAGGGTGACCATCTTGTCGCACGAGGAGTTTGTGATGATAAGGGCGAATTAATGGCCCGATTGGGTGTTGTAAAATACTTTAATGAACATGGTGGCTTGCCAGTGAATTTGAAGTTTTTTGTCGAAGGTGAAGAAGAAACTGGTAGTCAGCATGTCGAAAAATACGTGGATGCCCATCAAGACCAGCTGCAAGCCGACGCTTGCATTTGGGAAGGTGGCGGTAAAAATTCGGCAGATCATTTTGAAGTCGTCGCTGGTGTTCGGGGCATCGTCAGTTTTGATGTTCACGTCAAAACAGCGGATGCAGATGTTCATTCTTCACTGGCTAGCTATGTTCCCAATGCGGCTTGGCGATTAGTCGAAGGACTGGCATCATTAAGGAACCCTAAAACTGGACAAATTACGGTTCATGGTTTCTATGACGATATCACATCATTGTCTTCGGCTGAAGAAGAAGCGGTGCAGAAGATGGACTTTGCAGAAGCTGAGGTTAAAAAAACGTATGGATTAAAACGGCCATTAGTTACCAGTCAACCACGTGAAGAGGTTGTGAACGGCACCACTTTAACGATTAATGGTCTATCCGCCGGGTATGAAGGAACCGGGGTAAAAACCATCGTACCAAAGGAAGCCACTGCAAAGTTGGACTGTCGTTTGGCACCAAATCAAGATCCTGAAGATATTATGACTAAACTACGACGACAATTAAGTGAAAATGGTTATGACGACTTTGAGGTTCAACTAAACGTTGCCGAAGATGCTTGGAGGACGCCAATGGATAACGAATTTGTTCAGACCGCTTTGCAGACAGCACGTGTGGTTTATGGACCGACCACTAAATACGTACCAAACACTGCTGGAGGGGGACCAGTCCGACCATTTGGAGAACTGCTTAAACTGCCCGTTGTAATGGTGGGTGTCCATTACGCGAAAAGTGGACCGCACGCACCAAATGAGCATCTGCGATTGAGCGATTATGCAGAAGGAAGTTACTTCTTAGTAAAACTGTTAACTGACTTGGCAGTTGATGATTAGTTAAACAATAAAAACGTTTGATAGAAATCACTTATGACTTCTGTCAAACGTTTTTTGGCTCTATACTAAATCCTGTTGATGGATTACCTTATGGTAATCTACAACAGGATTTTTATTTGTAAAATAAAGAAAGGAAGCCATCACGACTTCCCTCCACACAAAATACGACCAAATAGCTCTGCTATTGAAAGGAGTAATCATGATGACTTCTGATACTAATTTCATCGAATTTGCACTGGGAATTAAAGATTCCAACCTAATTTTCGAGGCTATTTTATAAATTTATTCGGCTAATTAAATATCGAATCTATGAATTCACTTTAATCTATCCGGATAATGTCTGTCTTGAATGTCACCAGCGTCAACTAGTAAAATTTGGATTTTCAGAAGTTAATACTAAATTCACCGCTGATGACGCTAGTCATCCAGTAATCTTACGAATTCATAAACAAAGAGTAAGGTGTAAAAATTGCCAGCATACTCAGCTGGCGCAGTCGCCAATTGTGCAAAAATATTGTCATATTGCGAACAAAGTTCGCAACAAAGTGATTATGAGCTTACAAGATGATCGTACTTTAGATTGCATTGCCAACGATAACAATATTTCACCAAGTACTGTCAATCGCTATTTAGATCAAAGTCGCGCCATTGCCCCACTTATTAAGCAAGAATTACCCATTAATATGGCCTTGGATGAATTTCGGGGAGTTAATCGACAGCTGCATTTTATTTGTATTGACAATGATGGTAATCATAAGATTCAAGCGATCCTACCGGATCGTTATAAACGTACGATTGAAAACTATTTTCTAAGCTTTCCTCTACAAGAACGAGCACGGGTGAAGACCATCTCAATGGATTTAAATAGCTACTATCAAGAAATTGCTAGACGCTTATTCCCGAATGCCCAAATTATCATTAATAGATTTCATATTGTCGCTATGTTAACCCGTGCTTTCAATCAATATCGTGCTCAAGTAATGAAGCGCTTCGAAAAAACATTTCGTAATTATCGGTTATTGAAGTTCAGTTGGCGTTTGTATTTAGTATCAGAGAAAAAATTATCTAACGTGAACGAATACTATGATCGGCATATTAGGCAACGAGGAACTAGTAATGAGCGCGTGGATTTAGGATTACAGGTAGATGAACGATTAATGGCAGATTATAACGTAATGCAAAGTATTATGACTAACTTATCCCACCGTGATATGGATGGCCTAACTGACGCGCTTTATCCGTCGGAACAAATAAGTTCCCAAATGACGATAGTCATTAAAACTCTTCGACAAAATTTAAAGTATGTGCTTAACGCTTCCCAATTCAAATACAGTAATGGTGCAATGGAAGGAATAAACAGAATGATTAAGCAGATTCAACGAACAGCCTTCGGCTTTCGTAATTTTGATCACATGGTCTATCGCATTTATTATCGTCAAATGGCACAAAAAAAGAACCAGGTTGCATAACCTGATTCTTACCTATCAACAGAATTTGACAAAGACCCATATTTTGTAATGTGTTGTTTATTTTTGATATCTAGATATCAATTTCTTATTTCGTAATTAACGTAGCAGCACCCATGCCGCCACCAATACATAAACTGGCAACGCCTGTATGAGCATTTCGACGATTCATTTCGTATAACATTGTAACAATAATTCGGGCTCCAGATGCTCCAATTGGATGACCAAGTGCAATTGCACCACCATTAACATTCACTTTATCAGCATTAATTCCTAACTGATGCAGAACCACTAATGATTGGGCAGCAAAGGCTTCATTGATTTCATACAGATCAATATCCTGATAATTTATAGATTGCTCTTGCATTAGCTTTTTAATTGCATAATATGGACCGATACCCATGATTGCAGGATCAACACCTACAATGGAACCAGCTGACCAATATCCCAAAATTTGGAGATGGTGAGCCTTGGCATATTTTTCCGAAGTCATCACGACAGCAGCAGCGCCATCATTAAGGCCAGAAGAATTTCCAGCAGTTACTGAACCACCTTCCTTGAAAACTGGTTTTAACTTGGCTAATTGCTGCATGGATGTTTCCCGGATTGACTCATCTTGTTTAATTAACAATGATTTATGATGGTTTGTGACCTCAATTGGGACGATTTCATCATCAAACTTGCCATTGTCTTGAGCCGTTTTGGCTTTCTCTTGGCTCATTAATGCGAAGGCATCGATATCTTCACGACTTTCAGGATATTTTTCCAAAAGGTTCTCAGCGGTTATCCCCATTGGGTAGCCGTGATAGGCATCTTGTAGCCCGTCATGATAAAGTGCGTCGACAAATTGACCATCACCATATTTGTATCCAAATCGTGCATGCGGAATTAAATACGGTGCATTTGACATACTTTCCATTCCACCAGCAACCACAACATCCGCCGTATCCAACATAATTTGTTGAGCTGCCAAACGAATTGCTTGCATCCCAGAACCGCACACGTCATTAATGATGGTAGCAGGGACAGAGTAGGGGAGTCCTGCGTTTAATGCTGCTTGTCTAGCAGGATTCTGGCCTTCTCCAGCGGTTACAACGTTGCCCATAAACACTTCATCAACTTGATCAGGGGCGAGCGTAGTTTGTTCCAGGGCAGCTTTAATAATTTGGCTACCTAATTGAACGGCCGTCTTAGAAGATAAAACACCACCCAGTTTACCAATAGGGCTACGTTTCGCGCCTACAAAAACAACTTTCTCCAAAATTAATCCCTCACTTTAATTAGTTAAATAATCCTGCAGCATTGGTAACAATTCCTCAGCTTGTTGTTGACCTTGGTGGTAAAGTGCTTTCAACTTGTCAGTATTTTTTTCAAGTCGACCGACTTTGACCATGTTTTCTGGTGAAAACATGAACCATTCGCCGGTCGCTGCTTTTTCATTTACCACGTCAACCTGTTGATTGTACATTTCTGGACGTTTAATACCAGTTTCAGCAAAGCGGGGAGATTCTTTAAAGGTGTGACGATACATTTGCTGAAGCAGTTTTGGGGTCGGCTTTTTGTGGTAATCATGAGGCCTGGTACGAACAACCACAATCTTCTTGTAACCTTGTTCCTTAGCAACATCGTAAGGAATAGAGTCTGCTACACCGCCATCTAAGCATTCCCCTTTAGAAGTGACCTGTGGTTCCATTAGGAAAGGCATTGAGCAAGAAGCTTTAAGATCATTAACTAGTTCTGTCCCAGTTGGGTCGGTGAAGGTAACCCGCCGCCCTGATGATACTTGCGTTGCCACGATGGTAAAACTGGAGGAAGAGCGTTCATAGGCACGTTCGTCAAAATTATTCCAGTCCCAGCCGTGATCTTCAAATAAGAAGTCCAGATTTAAGATATCCTTGCGCTTTAACATATGGAGAAGGGAGATGTATTCTTTATCTTTACGGTAATTAGTATTAACCCGAACTATCCGGCCATATTGTTTAGAAACATATTGGGCTCCACACAGTGCACCTGCAGAAACACCAATCACACTTTTAAATTCGATATGGTGAGCTAGTAGGGTATCAGTAATGCCAGTTGAGTATTGCCCACGCATTGCGCCACCTTCCAACACTAAAGCTGCATCATACAACATGATTCATTGCCTCCATTTTTCCGGTAGAATAATATTATTATTTTACCATTTTTATTGATTAATCCAAAATCACTTTTTAATTTGACATATTTAACAGTAATACAATTATGTTAAGCTAGAAATTAAATTTAAAGTTTTGTTAATATCTGATATTTCAATACAAACTAGCATTTTCTGCTCATTGAGAAATTATTAATTCAATTTAAACCATGCTATACTTTTTAATCGGTGACAAAATTTGTCCAGATGCCGCAAGGCGGATAAGGCACGTTTATGAATAACGTGAACCTAATAATTTAAAGGAGTTTGGTTATCGATGGGAAATTCTCATGAGAACTATTTTATTTGGTTGTTTAGGCAGTTAAAGGGCTGGCCAGTGCAAAACTATTGTTTATGGTTTTTTGCTTTTGGCTTCCAATTGGCATTGTTAATTGAAGGTAAGGTTACCACAGTTACTGTTATTACCTTCATTGGTACCTTGTTAGGGACCCTTTGTGTGCTTGCCATTAATGCTACTAAGGCGATTAATGGTTGGTTAGGTTTAATTAGTGCTGCTTGTTTTATTTATGCAGGATTAGCAGCTAAAAATTACCTGTCTATTTTTGAACAAATTGCCTACATCGCAACCCTTGACTTGCCTGTCATTTTTGCAGTTAAGACTTGGAACGATGATACTAAGAATCACCTGCGTAAGTTTGGTAGCAAGGAATGGACAATTGCAATTATTGGTACTATTTTAGTTTACCTGATTTCTGGTTACTTAATTGGTCATCTGACTGACGATCCTCGTCCATGGATTGACGCTATCAGCTTCTCCATTAGTTTAACTGCTGGAATTATGTGCTTCATGCGTTACAATAACCAATACTTCTGGTGGTTAGCTTCCGGAATCTTCCAATTGATTCTGTGGGCAGTAACATTTGTTCAAGGTGATGCTACCTTAGCAATGGCGGTTAACAGTTCAATCTACGTCATTAATGATATTTTAGCCTTCACTGTTAGTCCATGGTTTAATCATGGTCGTAAGAAGCAAGGATTGACTGAAATCAAATAAGGAATTGTGGTCTTAACCAGGCTACAGTTAGCAATAGGGGCCTTCCACTCGGACAACCGAACAGAAGGCCCCTTTGTTTGTGAGAAATCTTGCTATTTCTATGGAAATTCAATGTATTCAGCCGGTAGCTCGTCACATAGCCAGACTTCATCATTACCAACGTAAAACTTAATACCATTTGCTACAGCAACTTTAGCATTTATCCGCAAAATTACCGGATGACTATCATGGCCACCAACTTGACGCACCATTGGAATGTCCGTAGATAAATGAACGTATTGTCGCTTCATCGGTAATAAACCTAACTTTTTAATACTGGGGATAAAGCGCCTTGCAGTACCATGATAAAGAATATCTGGTGGAGTGGCCTGACGATGACTAATAATTCCAGGAATTGAATGACCGTATAAGGCGCAAATTTTGCCATTTTTAATTTTAAAACGTTCCTTATTTGAATGCTCCATTACCATTTTAATTCGCTCAATTGTAATCGTGGGTGTAATATGGTGGAAACGGTTTAAAGCATCAATAGAACTATGAATATCAGTATATCCATATTGATCGAGCTGAAGGACATACTTTTGAGGGTTATGCCTCAATGCGTAGGACATTTTCTTACTGATATAAACATCTTCATTCATAATAAATCATTCCTTTTCATAGTCTGTTATATTATGGATTGATTATTATTTTACTTACAAGAAGTAATGATTTATTTAAATCGGTTGCGTTAATTGGTGGATAATGTTGTTTTACGTTATGATATGACAAGTGGATAAAAAATAATTTGAGGATATTAATATGTTGAAGAATCAGTTTCACAAATTCCTGTGTTTAAGCATCATTATGCTAGTTTACTCGTTAATTGCAATGCCAATAATTGGAAATGCTGCAACGATTAGTTCTCAACAAAAGCAGGCCATTAAGAATGCCCTAAAAAAGGAAAATGCAAATGCAATTGTTATGGTTGGATCTGGCAAAAAGCCAACCATCATTACAAATAAAGCAATTGTAGGTGAGGGGACTGCACCTGCCATCAGCACTAATAAGCTTTTCCCCATTGCTTCATTTCAAAAAGCAATTACTGGAATGGCTATTCAGCAACTCATTAACCATCATCAATTATCGCTGAATACTAAGATCAGTAAGTTTTTTCCGGAAATTCGCAATAGTCAGCAAATTACCATTCGCAATTTATTAACCCATACAAGCGGGCTTGCAGATCGTAGCCAAATTGCTGACCAGCCATTAAAATCTGAAAAAGACAGTATCAATTTTACAAAACAAAATTATAGAGTTATCAATCATCCAGGTCAGTGGCACTATGCAAACGTTAATTATGGCTTGCTGGCAATTATTGTCAGCAAAGTCAGTCATGAATCGTATGCAACATATGTAAAAAAAAACATATTTAAACCTAATCATCTTCAAGAAATGAAGTTTTTTAATCAGTTATCGTCTTCAAAACAGTTGTCTCCATCCTTAAATGATCATCAATCTAAGTTTGACTCGCAAGAAACAGATTCGTGGCGGTACTTACAGCGTGAAATGTCAGCAGAATTTGGTGCTGGCCAAATCGTTGCCACACCAAATAGTTACTGGAAATTCATTAATCAAGTCGTTTTAAAACAAAATGACATTTTGAAGCAGTATCAGCAAATTAACTTCCAACCGAATGATAACCCATACTATGGTGGTTTCTATTTACACCCGAATGAGTTACATGCAAATGGATCATATGAAGGCTACGCTTGTACAATTTTTGCTAACACTAAAAAGAAACAGACCATTGTCCTGTACAGTAACAACATTTCATTAAAGCAATGTCGTAACCTAGGATATGATCTGTACCACATCTACTTTGGAACCAATAAACAGGGATTCCCATATTAAAGGTCTTTTAAAAGAATATAGTCAGTTTGATCGTCGTTCCCAACAGTGAACGTATGCTGACTAACTTGGCGAAATCCATAATGATGATAGAAGCCCTGAGCGTTAGTATTTTGCTCCCAAACACCAAGCCAAACTTGCGACTTATCAAGGTCCTTAGCAATGCTGAGGGACTTTTTCATTAGCCGACCACCAATATGTAAGTGTTGAAACCTTTTTAAAACGTAAATTCTTTGAATCTCGAAAGCATCAGGATAAAAAAGTTCTGTCTGATCACTTGACCAGTTAACCTTCAGATATCCAGCAATTTGACCATTTATGTTATAAAAATAGGTCTGTGAAGAATCAGCATTCAATTCTGTCTTTAAAACGTCTGGAGCATAAGCTTCTGCAAAGAACTTTTCTAGATCTTCATCAGTGTTGTCAGCACCAAAAGTTTCAGTAAAGGTTTGTTTGCAAATATTTTGTAGTCGTTCAATATCGAATGGGTCATCTGTGACTAATTGGAAATGAAGATCTTCTTGATCGGTAATAGCCATGTAAATTCCTCCAAATATTAGACTTAATTAGTAATAATTAAACACGATTCTTAGTTAAATTGCAAAATTGTTATTTTACTTTACATAATATATATTAAACGAAGTAACTATACAAACAAAATAAATGCCAGAGGCTCATCCCCTGGTATTTACTCGTTTAAAGATTAATGCGTTTCTTAATTGTTGGTACAATCAATACGGCAATTACCATTCCTACAATTCCTTGAAGAATATTAGTACCAATCCCTAAGACACCAGCTGCCCAATTATACAAGATGGAATCAGCAAAGAAGTAGCAAATTACCATTACTAAAATGGCAATAAAATTAGCACCATATTGTGCAAACTGATTCTTACCAGCTTTTTTGTATAACCAGCCGGCTAATAAGCCTTCTAAACCATGGGCAATCAAAGAAAATGGCGCATATTGAGTGTATCCTGAAATCAAATCTAAAAATAAACCACCAAGTCCACCAACTGCAGTCCCATAGACTGGTCCCAAAAGCATTGCTGCAATTAAAATTCCGGCATCACATAAGTTTACGTTCCCGTGGGTCCATGGAATCGGAATAATGAAAATTCGTCCAAAAACAATTGTAATTGCTAACAGTAATGCAGCAAAAATTAACTTCTTAAGTTGTTGAGTTGACTTATCCATACTAAACAAAAACTCCTTAGTTTTAATTTTGCGAAACAATTAACTGGATTAATTTTCCTAATTTTAACCCATACTTCCGATTTGCAACTTCCTGCTCATTAGCGGTCGCCACGATGGCTTCGTAAATCAGATTTGTCGCTTTTTTAACCGAATCAGTTAATGATAGATTGCTTAATAGACAACCTAAAAGAATGGCAGCAAAAGTATCGCCAGTCCCATAAAAATGCCCATCGATCTCTGAATGACCGACAAATTCAAAACCTTCTTCACGCGATTGAAATAAACAACCCGTTTGATCATTTAATTTTGCACCTGTAATAATAACATCAGCGTTAATATCGAAATCTTGGATGCAATCCAATAAATGTTGAGCATTCTTCAAGCTAGGTTCAAGGACTGTTTCTGCTCCAGACAAGAAACATAATTCAGTCCAGTTCGGGGTAATAATTGTGGCATGAATACATAACCGACGAACATGTTGAATGTAATCCTTACTTAATCCAGGATATAACTTCCCCTCATCACCCATAGCAGGATCAATAATTACTGGACGATTACCTAACTTCATCGTAAACAGTTGCTCTACCATTGAAATAATTTCGGTATCTCCAATGTATCCAACTAATGCACCACTAAAGTCTAAATCAGGTACTAATTGCCAATGCTTGATCGTCTGTTTAATCCACTGATTAGTCGCCAATTTTTTTGGGGTGCCAAACCCTTCAGTTTGGGTTGACAAGATAGCCGTAGGTAGCGCAGCCGTTGTATGATTCATTGCTTGGAGGACTGTTAATGCTGATACCATTGAAATTTGGCCCAGAGATGAGAAGTCTTCAATAACTAAAGCTGATTCGTTAATAATGTCTACCTCCCCTCTCGGTAATTTGTTCAGTAACCGTTTTAAATACTGACTTTAGTATACAGCAACTTACCTCTCTCCTCCACAAAAACAGCCGGTATATCCCGACTTGCTTACTTTAAGTCTAATAATTAGATGCCATACATCCCAATAACCATGGCGATAACTAAGATCACCATAACGAGCGAGGTAATCCAAACATACATCCGGTCTTTCATGACTGCAAATGCATAGATCGAAACTAGAACCCGCAATGCAGGTGTTAAGATAAGCAAAAATAATCCCAGCATGATGATTGCATAGGATTTGAAATATACTAAGCCCCGACCAATTGCAGCAAAAGTGTGTGGGAAATTATTACCTGCATATCCAGATTGACCAGTAACGAAAAACATTAGCAAGCCAATTATGATGACAATCGCGGATGCCAAAACTCCGATCTGCATGATCACACCAATGACATTTTCAACTTTACTCATTTCCGAGCGTGTTTGGTCTGTTTCTTTGCTTGCCATTAGTTAATCACCCCAAATCCTTTTAGAATCATTTGAACACCCATGATCAACAAAATTGGAACAAAGATCATTCTTAACAATCGTGGGTGAATGCGTTGCATTAACCGGGTTCCAATTGCTGCCCCGATTAAGATTCCAATTGCTAATGGTGCAGCAATATGCGGATGAATTGAACCATTAAAGAAATAAACGGTAGCACTTGCAGCAGCAGTGACCCCCATCATTAAGTTACTGGTAGCACTCGACGGCTTTAATGGCATTTTCATGATTGTATCCATGGCAATCACTTTGAACACTCCACTACCAATTCCAAGTAGTCCACTGGCAAGTCCTGCACCGTACATCATTGCAAAACCGCCTGGAACTCGAGTGACTTGGTAATATTTTTCTTCCCCAGATAACTTGTCATAATATGAGCCCTGTAATTTCAATTTTTTTGCCCATTTATCATCACTAACGTTATCGGCATCTTGTTTAACCTTGCCCCGGAGTTTTTGGATCATATTATAGGTTGAATATACTAAGAAAATTCCAAACAATACTTCTAGCCATTTACCATCAATCACTCCAGTCAGAATTGCTCCGGTGATGGCTCCAACTGTGGTAGCAATCTCCAAAAACATTGCAACCCTAAGATTTAACAAATCGTCTTTTAAATAAGCAATCGTTGATCCTGAACTAGTTGCGATTACGGCAATCACACTTGCTCCGATTGCATAGCGCATTGGCAAGCCCATAAGGACGCTTAAAATTGGGATGATAATCATTCCACCACCAATTCCAAGTAAAGCACCTAAAGAACCCGCAAAAACGCCGACTAGTAACAGAATGGCAGCTTGAGTAACCAAGGCCAATCCCCCCTTTGTTCAACATTCTTACGGGTTTCTATTTTACTACAATTCTTTCATTCAACAAGCTATTCCTTAAAAAGGGCTCGATATTCACCGTACCCCTGTTGCTCTAATTCTTTAACCGGGATGAAACGGAGGGCAGCTGAGTTAATACAATAACGGAGTCCTCCTTTGTCTTGAGGTCCATCGGTAAAGACGTGACCCAAGTGTGAGTCTGCTTCTGCACTCCGTACTTCAGTTCTCTCCATTCCATGAGATTGATCGCGTTTCATTTTAAGTTTCTCTAAAGGTTTGGTAAAGGCAGGCCATCCACAGCCAGAGTCATATTTATCAAGTGAGGAAAAAAGCGGTTCCCCGCTAACAACATCAACATAGATTCCAGGCTGATCAAATTGGTCATATTTGCCCGTAAATGGTCGTTCTGTTGCTGATTGCTGGGTCACTGCATATTGGATTGGCGACAATTTTGCTTTAAGATCCTTATCTTTCATTAAATGAATTCACCTCACTAACAATCGTGCGTTTGGTTCATTGTTGTTGATTCATAGTTGCCATTACTTAAATCTACCACTTCAATGTCATCTGTTAAGGTTCCCTTAGGTGTTGTTAGAGGCATTGTAAACACGTTTGGATTGAAACGAACGGTCATTTGTTCATCGAATTGTGGTTTGGTATACCCCTTATAATAAATTGGTCCTAAGTTAGAATCAAAATGAGCATCAAAGTCTTTAAAATTGCGGTCTTTATCAACAAAAATCAGCTTGAAATTATCATCTAATGAACAATTTCCAATAGCAGAAAAAGGGCCAACCCCATCATCGTAGTCCATTAACATCTTTTTTGAATCATCGACATACCTGGCTAACCGTTGCTTAGCTTCATTAGTAAAAGTTAAATACATCTCAATCCCTCCTTTATACAAGTATTATACGCAACTTTATTATAAGTTACAATAAGTAAGTGTAATAAAAAAGCCGTCATTTAGCTTCTGACACAAACGCAACAGCATTGTGTCTTGACCCATGACGACTTCATAATCTATTAAATTAACACTTAATTATCCTTCAAAAGCATCAGTCAATGGAGGAACCACTTGCTTCTTACGGGAAACTACTCCTGGCAAGTTCATCCGGTGAGCATCATTTAGCTTCTTACCAAAGGCTTTTTCAACCTTGTCAGTGTTGTCACCAACAACCAATAGGTCTGAATCACTGTTCAAAATGTTAGTAGCGATCAAAATAAAGGTATCATAACCGTCTTGATCCATTAATGACTTCATTTCTTTTTCAAGATCAGCTTGGCGAGCAAAAACATCGTCAAGGTCAACGGTGTTAACTTGACCAATGCGAACAGTTGAACCATTTAATTCAAATGACTTGGCATCACCATCAACAATGTCATTATCAGACTTAGCATCTAAGTTAGTACCAGCCTTCAACATCTTGATACCGTAATCTTCATAATCAACATCAGCAATCTTTGCCAATGCCTTGACAGCTTCACGGTCATGGTCAGTTGTTGTTGGGGACTTCAAAAGCAATGTGTCTGAAATAATTGCGGAAAGCATCATTCCAGCTAAGTTATCAGGAATGTCAATGTGCTTGTCTTCAAACAATTCGTAGATAACTGTGCTTACACAACCATAAGGACGAACAGTTGCCCATAAAGGTTGTGCTGTATTGAAGTTTGCAATTCGGTGGTGGTCAACTAAGTGAGTTACTTGAACCTTATCAATGTCTTCAACACTTTGTTGAGGTTCGTTATGGTCAACAAGCATTACTTTGTCAACTTCATTAGCAACGGTTTTAACAACTCGTGGTGCCTTCATGTCGAAGTGATCTAATGCAAACTTAGTTTCATCATTTGGTTCACCTAAAGCAACTGCTTCAGTTTCGTACCCTAATTGATTTTGAAAATATGAGAATGCCATTGCAGCTGTAATGGCATCTGTGTCCGGGTTTTGGTGTCCAAATACTAATTCTTTACTCATATTATGGATTCCTCCTCAAAATAGTGATGCTAATACATCTCATTAGTAATAATGATATCACGGACTTTTGAAATTATTAATAATTTTTTTGACATATTTAGCAAAATGATCAATTGATATCTAAAGTTTCCTGTTTAGAACCATGTTGTGGCGCATCTTCTGTTGATTCATTAAGATCGGTTTCTTTATCATCAACAGTCGTAATCTTCTTTCTAAGTGTAACTGGCACCCCTTGTGTATCTGTATCAATAACAAATGTACCGTTGGACTTAATAGTTCCAAGATGATGATCGTCCACTAGAATATCTTGGAATTCTGGGCGATCAGTAATTACTTCTAATGCACCATGGAATTCAGGTGAATATGCAATAAAGTCAACCACTTCGTGTGGATTCCTCTTTAATTTATGAAGAACTAAGACTCCACGACGCGCACGTCTTCCTAATTCTAATTCACTTGCTGCCATTTCCTTAAATGCTCCACGTTGAGTAATAATGGCAAGATTATCCTGGTCATTGGTTAATACTAAGTTCGTTAATTCATCGCCATCTTTCAGATTAATGGCTCTTACTCCAGCAGTCCGTGTTCCTTGAACCGGTACCTCAGCAACACCAAAGCGTAATCCGTATCCTTGCTTGCTAATGGCAGTTAAACTAGTATTTTCATCTTTTGGTTCATAATATTGAACATTTAATACTTGAGCCTGATCATTTTTAAGCTTCATGAATACACTGGCACGACTCTTATAACGCGTTCCAGGATTTAAATCGCTAATGGTAGTTTGTTTAACCTGACCATCACTGGTAGAAATGATCACTGTTCCAGGAACATCAAGATGATCGAAAATTAATGCAGAAATTATTTGTTCATTATCAGCTAAACCAATTGATTGAGAGATATGTTCACCAGTTTCCTTCCATTTGGTGTCGGCTAATTCATGAATTGCACGGTAAATGACGTGTCCTAAATTAGTAAACATGAAAAGATGACTTAGTGTAGATGCACTTTGAATGAGTAATGGATAATCATCTTCACGCAGTCCATTATCCGCTAATGATGACGCATTAAAGCTTCGTAAACTGCTTCGTTTAATATACCCAGCATGGGAAACCAGAACAACCACTTCTTCATCAGGAACCGTGACTTTAGTGTCAACAGTCAGCTTTTGAACGTGTTTTTCAATTTGGGTCCTGCGTTCAGAACCAAAGGCCTTATCAATGGCTTTTAATTCACGAACCAATACCCGATTTAATTCATTCTTGTCATTTAAAATCTTTTCATATTCATCAATAGCATCATTCAACCGTTTTTTTTCGTCTTGAAGATCTGTCACATCGGTGTTAGTTAAACGATAAAGTTGTAAAGCAACAATTGCTTCCGCTTGAGGCTGGGTGAATTGATATTCGGTTACTAAATTATTAGTAGCATCTTTCCGGTTCTTACTTGCACGGATCGTTTTAATAACTTGATCCAAAATTGATAAAGCTTTAATCAACCCTTCAACAATGTGTAAACGGGTTTGAGCCTTATTCAAGTCGAACCTAGTCCGTCTAGTAATGATTTCTTGTTGGAATGCTAGGTAGGATTTCAAATAATGCTTTAAGCCAATCCGCATGGGCCGTTGATCATCAATTGCCACCATGTTGAAATTGTAGTTGATTTGTAGATCAGTATTTTTTAACAGGTAGTTTAAGATCCCCTTAGCATCAGCATTACGTTTTAATTCAATGGCTAGCCGTAAGCCACTTCTGTCAGTTTCATCCCGTGCCTCGGCAATGCCTTCAACCTTTTTATTTAATCGCAGATCATTGATCCGCTTTACAAGTTGGGCCTTATTGACCTCATAGGGGATTTCTGTCACGGTGATTTGCTGACGGCCGCCCCGCAATTCGTCGATTGATGTTTTAGCACGCAAAATGACACGACCGCGACCAGTTTCATATGCCTTCCGAATACCATCAGTCCCTTGGATAATTCCACCAGTTGGGAAATCTGGACCTGGAACATATTGCATTAGGTCATCCAAACTAGCATCAGGATGCTGCATTAGGAAAATAAGGGCCTTAATGAGCTCTCTTAAATTATGCGGTGGAATTTCAGTAGCATATCCAGCCGAAATTCCTGTAGCTCCATTAACGAATAAGTTGGGAATTCGTGCTGGTAATACTGTTGGTTCCTTTTCAGTATCATCAAAGTTTAAGGTCATCTCAACCGTATCTTTGTCAATATCACGAAGCATTAAACCGGCAATTTTACTAAGCCGGGCTTCCGTGTACCGCATTGCAGCCGGTGGATCACCATCCATCGAACCATTGTTACCGTGCATTTCAACTAACGGTTCGCGTAGTTTCCAATCTTGACTTAACCGAACCAAGGCCTCATAAATTGAGCTATCACCATGGGGGTGGAAATTACCCATGACATTCCCAACTGACTTGGCAGACTTGCGGAAACCTTTATCATAAGTATTTCCGTCCTTGTTCATTGCAAATAAAATTCGTCGTTGAACCGGTTTTAGTCCATCACGAATATCTGGCAATGCCCGTTCTTGAATAATTGATTTAGAATATCTCCCGAATCGTTCACCCATTAACTGTTCCAGGGTTAGCTCTTGAATTTTATTATCGCTCACTTGGCACTGTCCTTTCTATATTATTGTTGATTCCACGTTTTAATCTGGGGTGTAGATTTTTTAGAGGATGAAGATTTGACTTGGCCTTTATTTTCCACTAACTCGTCAGATTCTTTATCATCAGTCATTGTAAAATGAACGTTCTTTTCAATCCATTCACGACGAGGTTCAACTTTATTCCCCATTAATGTTGTCACTCGTTTTTCAGCTAACTGGGCATCGTTGATTTGAACCCGAATTAACGTCCGAGTTTCCGGATTCATTGTCGTCTCCCAAAGTTGATCGGCATTCATTTCACCAAGTCCCTTGAACCGTTGCAATGATGCGGTTTTACCCATTTTACGGGTCAACTTGGTTAACTCTTCATTTGTCCAAGCATACGTGATCTTATTCTTTGCATCTCGACCTTGTTGTAAACGATACAAAGGTGGCAAAGCAATATAAACCTTACCAGCTTCAATCATTGGTCGCATGTACTTGTAGAAGAAAGTTAATAATAGGATTTGGATATGCGCACCATCATCATCGGCATCAGTCATAATAATGATCTTGTCATAGTTAGAATCGGCAACGTTAAATTCGGAACCTACACCAGCCCCGACGGTATAAATGATGGTGTTCAACTCTTCATTCTTAAGAACATCGTCTAACTTCGCTTTTTCAGTGTTCAACACTTTGCCTCGTAAAGGAAGAATGGCTTGGAACTTCCGATCCCGTCCTTGTTTAGCAGAACCACCGGCAGAGTCACCTTCGACTAAGAATAATTCGTTCTTCTTTGCATTTTTAGATTGAGCTGGAGTTAACTTACCTGACAAATTCCGCTCTTTTCGGCTACGCTTCTTACCATTGCGTGAGAGGTCTCGCGCCTTTCGTGCAGCTTCACGAGCCTGCCGCGCTTTGACGGCCTTTCGAATTAACATTTGAGCCAAATCGCCGTTTTCCATCAAAGCATAGCTAAGTTGATCACTAACGATACTATCGACAATCTTGCGTGCTTCAGGAGTACCTAATTTGTCCTTCGTTTGCCCTTCAAATTGTAAAATCCGCTCTGGGATACGTACTGATACGATGGCAGTCAACCCTTCACGAACGTCGCTTCCTTCTAGATTTTTATCACGCTCTTTGAGCAATCCTGTTTTACGAGCGTAATCGTTAAAACTCTTAGTCCAAGCGCTCCGGAATCCAGCTTCATGGGTCCCACCATCAGGGGTTCGCACGTTATTTACGAATGATAGGATATTTTCAGAATAGCCGTCATTATATTGAGCGGCAACATCCACTTCTACACCATCCTGTTGTCCGGTAAATGATAAAACCTTACCTAACGTATCCTTATCTTCATTTAAGTACTGTACGAAGTCCTCAATTCCATTTTCGTACTGGAACGTCTGGTTTTGTTCTTGGCCAGCACGTTCATCAGTCAAGGTGATTTTTAATCCCTTTAGCAAAAATGCGGACTCTCTAAGTCGGCGTGCCAACGTATTATAATCATAAACGGTCGTTGAGAAAATCGCTGGATCTGGTTTAAATGAAACTGTGGTCCCACTATCGTCACGAGTTTTACCAAGCTTTTTTAATGTTCCAATAGGTTGCCCACCATTTTTAAATTTTTCTTGATAGCGAACATGGTCCCTTACAATTGTTAAAGTTAGGTTAGTAGAAAGCGCATTGACAACGGATGCACCAACACCGTGCAACCCCCCAGAAGTCTTATAACCATCATCCTGGCCGAATTTACCACCGGCATGTAGCACTGTCATAATAACTTCAGGCGTTGGCTTACCGCTCGCGTGCATCCCGACAGGCATTCCCCGTCCATGGTCTTGCACCGTAATCGAATTATCGGCACCAATGGTGACATTAATTTCGTCACCGTATCCTGATAAAGCTTCGTCTACCGAATTATCAACAATTTCATATACTAAGTGATGAAGGCCATACGTATCTGTAGAGCCAATATACATCCCAGGGCGCTTTCGAACAGCTTCTAGCCCCTTTAAAATTTTAATCGAGGATGAATCATATTTATATTCTTCTTTCGCCAATGAAAAGGTCCTCCTCTTTACTTTTTGCTAAATAATGTAACGTTTCTAGTCTACTCGAATTATTTATCCGGTGCAAACATCAATTTTTGGTAGTCATCAATCTATAAATCATGCTATGATAACGTGGTTAGTTTAATAAGGAGTTTTAAAATGATTTATATTGTTATGATTGTCATTGCCTATTTACTAGGATCCATTCCTTCTGGATTATGGATTGGTAAATACTTTTACCATAAAGATATTCGTAAAGAAGGCAGTGGTAACATTGGTACTACCAATACTTTTCGTGTTCTCGGCCCAAAAGCTGGAACAGTTGTCCTTGTTATGGATATTTTGAAAGGAACTTTGGCAGCAAGCCAACCATACCTTTTTCATGTAAATGTCAACCCATTGTTAATTGGTTTGATTGCTTCAGTTGGTCATACATGTTCCATTTTTGATAATTTTCATGGTGGTAAAGCTGTCGCAACTAGTGCAGGGATTTTGTTAGCTTATAACCCACTGCTTTTTGTAATCGCATCGCTAGTGTTCATTAGTGTTATTCTGCTAACAAGCATGGTGAGTTGTGCAAGTATTATCGGAGTATCTACTATTTTTATTATTGCTTTGTGCATTCATGATCACGTATTATCAATCATTGCCGGCATAATTACATTACTGATTATCGTTCGTCATCGTAGTAATATTAACCGAATTATCCATGGCAATGAATCAATGGTTTCATTTGGCTTGGGACACTACCTTAGGGAAAAACGTTTCAATAATAAATAATTCAGAATAGGAAATTACTAAATTAAGACCACTAGTGTTAAAGCACAACACTAGTGGTCTTTTAAAATATCATTGTTTTATGGTTATTAAAATACTTGAATTGCAAATTGATAGTGACGGCTTCTTTCAGGGTCCAAACGATTCATACACTGTTTATGAATCAACTGACCATCACTGTGGATACCATCGGCAATCCCCCACCACGGCTCAATACACAACAGGTTAGTCTTGGCCGGGTATGGGGACCAAATACCGATGAACTGATTATCATTGGTAATAACATTAACGCCATGGTGATGTTCAGGATCACCAACGGTGACAGTTACCGGCTGTCGATCAGTCTTTAACACAACCGCATCTTCATTAAAAAGGTCATGATCCAGTGGCATAGGTTGCCTAAAATCAATGGATTGCGGATGCTCTAAATCGTTAAATGGTCCCGGAGCAACCAATTTAATCCGTTGATACTTTTCAGCAGGATCAACGGTTACAACATTATCTTCAAATATTCCCTTCTCACGAACAGGAACATTGAATCCAGGATGAGCTCCAATTGAATATATCAATTGTTCATCATTGCCAGAATTAGTAACCATGTAGCTTACATCTAATTGATTATTTGTAACTTTATAAGTTACTTGTAGTTTGAAAGAAAATGGATAGACCTTACGAGTATGATCATTATCACTAAGCTCCAACACTACACAAGTTGACTCTTTTTTGACTACTTCAAAATTCTCATCACGTGCAAAGCCGTGCTGAGTTTGGTGGTAGACATTATCATGGTATTCATATTGATCGTCCTTTAGCCGACCAACGAATGGAAACAGAATGGGCGCTTGGCGTTTCCATGAAGCGGGATCACCTTGCCATAAGTATTCAAAACCATCCTTTTGAACACTATGTAACTGGGCGCCAACTTCACTGACTTTCACAACTAAATCATCATTTTGAATTGTAATCATTTTTAATTTTCCTTTGTCGCTTTTGCTCTTGGGAACAGTTGCATATACGTCTTCTGCAAATTTTCTTGTGTAACATGAGTATAGATTTGGGTGGTTGATAAACTTGAGTGTCCAAGTAATTCCTGAACTGATCGAATGTCAGCACCATTATTCAGCATTGCTGTGGCAAAAGAATGGCGAAGCATGTGCGGATGAATGTGAGTGTTTAAAGAACTGCGTTTAACAATTTGATTAAGGATATATTCAATCCCTTCACTAGTGATCGGACGGCCATGACTATTAATGAACATGATATCGTGATCAGTATGGTACTTATCCATTAAAATCTCCCGACACTCTTTCGTGTACTTTTGAAGAGCATCTTTAGCATAGTTGCCGAATGGAACATACCGTTCCTTGTCCCCCTTACCATGGACAAGAATCAATTGAACATCCCATTGAATTTGTGAGAGTTTCAGCTGAGCACACTCACTCACCCGCATACCGGTTGCATATAACAATTCGATAATTGCTCGATTCCGGAAATCAAGTGGTTTGCCCTCACCATCTGCCGCCTTAAACAGGGCATTCATTTCAGAGCTATAAAAATATCGAGGAAGGTTGCGCGCATGCGTCTTGATTTTTACTTCTTCAAATGGATTATTATTTACTAAATCGTTGGTTAACAGGAAATTATAGAAAGTCCGTAAACTCGCTAATTCACGGTTAATTGTTGTCCATTGTCTCCTTAAATCATTCAAATGGGTCAAATAAGCTTGGATATCTTGCATTTTGATCTGAAGCCAGCCAGCCCACCGATGATTTGTAACCAGGAAACGCCGCATCATTTTTAAATCATTTTCATACCCTTTAATTGTTGCCTCTGATGCCTGTCGTTCACCATCAAGGTATAGTGCAAAAACACTAGCCAAGTTAAACGGATTATTAGTCAAAAACTGGGCATCTTGTAATATTATTCCTAAATCATCAAGAGAGGTTACTAATCGTACAATTTCATCATGATCCGCGTGATCCTGATTAAGTGAGCTTAAAAATGAAGCAAAATCAGAAACTGTTACTTTTTTCCAACCTTCAAAGCTACTTACTTCGGAAAAGAAATTTTCAAATTGCTCAGCAGCGTGCAGAATATTATCTAGTGATTCTTTTGGTTTGGTGAGCTGATATTTTTGAACAATTATCTTTTTTACTTGATCCTCCATTAATCAGTTCACCTCCATAAGCTATTTTTGGACTTCTTCTTTATAATCACCATTTGGACAAACTACTTGTTTGCCTCCTTTAACCTTCTTTTCAACTAAGAAGTGACCATCCTTTGGACAGTTACGGCCAACTGGTTTATCCCATGAAACAAAGTCACAATCAGGATAACGAGAACAACCGTAGAATCCCCGGTTTCGTTTGGACTTTCGCTCAACTACGGTTCCTTTGCCACACTTTGGACAAGGAATACCAGTATCCTTAACAATTGCTTTAGTATTCCGACAAGCAGGGAAGCGTGAGCAAGCTATAAACTTACCATAGTGGCCCATTTTAATTACCATTGGTGCCCCACAAATATCACAGTTTTCTCCTGCTAATTCATCCCGCATTTCAATTTTTTCGACCTTTTCTTCTGCAGTTGAAACTTCTTTAGCAAATGGCTTATAGAATGCATCCACGACTTTGACCCAATCTTTTTGCCCCTCTTCGATCTTATCCAAATCGCCTTCTACATCAGCTGTGAAGTTAGCATTCGCAATCTCAGGGAAGTTCTTCTCGATTAAATCGTTCACGATCTCCCCTAATTCTGTAGGTTCAAAGTGTCGGGAAACAAGACGAACATAGTAACGACGTTGAATCGTATCTAATGTTGGGGCATAAGTTGATGGACGACCAACACCATTTTCTTCCAACGTCTTAACTAATGCCGCTTCTGTATAACGTGCAGGCGGTTGTGTAAAGTGCTGACTTGGATCATCACTAATCATGGTAACTTGGTCACCAACTTCAAGATTTGGCAAAATATTGTCCTTATCTTGACCGCGCTTATAAACTTTTGTAAATCCGGCAAACTTCACCTTAGATCCATTAGCACGGAAGTTAACATTATTTTGCGAAATCGTGACGGTCATTGTATCAATAACTTCAGCAGTCATTTGACTAGCGACAAATCTGCACCAGATCAAGTTGTAAAGCTTGTATTGATCAGGAGTCAAGTACTGTTTCATTTTAGCAGGAGTGCGGAATACAGAGGTTGGCCGAATGGCTTCATGGGCATCTTGTGCTCCTTCAGGAAGCTTCCCCTTAACAGGTTTTGTGGCTGCATATTCTGCTCCATATTGGTCGTGAATATATTGAGATGCTTCATGTTTTGCAATTCCTGCAATTCGTGTCGAGTCAGTACGCATATAAGTAATTAACCCAACTGCTGCGCCTTCACCAATGTTGATTCCTTCATATAACTGTTGTGCCGCCATCATCGTTTTCCGAGTACGGAATTTCAGGCGTCGGTTAGCATCTTGTTGCAATGTTGACGTAGTGAATGGTGGTTGAGGCAGCCGTCGGCGTTCTTTGCGTTCAACTTTATCAATATTAAACGGTTTCTTCCGGTCTAACTTACCTAGTACTTTTTGGACAGCTTCATTGTTGGCCAGAGGCATTTTCTTGCCATTTTCGCCATAAAATGAAGCTTGAAAATGATCCTTACCCTTTGCAAATTCAGCATCGATCGTCCAATATTCCTCAGGCTTAAAATTGCGAATTTCCTTCTCACGTTGAATGATCAAGTTTAAGGCTACCGATTGAACACGACCCGCACTCAATCCCTTTTTAACCTTTTTCCATAAAATTGGACTAATAGAATATCCAACTAGCCTATCGAGAACCCGCCGTGCCTGTTGAGCATCAACTAAGTCCATGTTAATGGTACGTGGCTCCTTGAATGCCTCTTTAACAGCATCCTTGGTAATTTCATTGAAAGTCACGCGGTTCTTTTCAGAATCGTCCATTTTCAGAAGGTTGGAAACGTGCCAGGCAATTGCTTCCCCTTCACGATCGGGGTCAGAAGCTAAATAAACCGCCTTCGCATTTTTGGCATCACGGCGCAGTTCTTTAATAACGTCTCCCTTTCCTCGAATGGAAATGTAATCAGGCTTGTAGTTATTATCAATTTCTACGCCCATTCGACTCTTAGGAAGGTCACGAACGTGTCCTAAACTGGCTACTACCTTATAAGTTCGACCAAGATATTTACCAATTGTTTTAGCCTTTGATGGCGATTCAACAATGACTAATTTCTTTTTATTTTTCGTAGTTGTACGCTTACGACGTTTTGTTGTCGTTTTTTTAGTTGTTGTTTGATTTGTTTTAGTTGCCAATATTGTGGCTCCTATCTTTGAAATTTTAGTTCTTTCTCCATTATTAAAGCATAATTAGTCACGTGTCAAATAAAAAATTGGTAAATACCGACTTTTTAACTATTCTGGCACTATATAAAAACGTCAGGTTCAGCGGTGTTGCTAAGCCCATCATCTCCCACTGGCTCTTGCGATCACTCAGGCTCGTTGAAATTTAACTCATTTGACCATAAGCAGCGTGAAGCTTTTCAAGCGAAGACATCCCCATAAT
>ENA-ORUR01000192-ORUR01000192.1-human-gut-metagenome-genome-assembly--contig:-NODE-192-length-45831-cov-4.58732_pt1 | contig 45831 bp, 48 predicted proteins | sample MGYA00242086_ERZ509223 | MGnify/ENA primary metagenome ERZ509223 (study PRJEB26280, sample SAMEA2338820) | human gut metagenome | biome: human gut; feature: human-associated habitat; material: faeces... | reverse complement strand
AGATCAAATCCCTTAAATAGCAAGGGTTCCAAGCGATTCGAAAGATCGAAAATAGGTGCTAGGGGGGCAAATTTTCCCAATAATAAAAGCCTTAGTAGGAGTTACATTGTAACGACCGCTAAGGCTTTTTCTCTGTTTGGTGGCTGATAGAACACGTGGATGATATAATTAAAACGATATGCTGTTTTCTAAAATCACTCTATTTTATGGAGGGCCTGATTTGCTAAATTATGTGCTCCGCGATTTTGGCTTTCAGGAATCCACTGGGTAACAACTGTTGGAAAGTGTTGGAGAAGAGGATTTAATGCTGCTAATTCTTTTTGGTAATGTTTTGTATAATTTTTGCCGATTGCGTCACTTAAGATACGGCTATCAGTATAAAATAGGATTGTTTCATTATTGCTAAAGTGATCAATTAAATATTTAAATCCAAAGTGAGCTGCAGCGAATTCGCCATGGTGATTATCCATGCTTTCCTTATCTACTGGGATTGCAAGCTGAATTTGCTTATGATTGGCAATTATTATTATTCCCAAACCAGTAGGGCCCGGGTTTCCTTTTGTTGCAGCATCTGTAAAGATTTTGATCATAAAACTACCTCTTTTCTGAAAGGATGACATTTATAATTATGGAAGAAGAAACTCGTTATTTTTACCAACCAGACCTTACGGGGACAATTATTAGCTGGTGTTGGACTTTTCTCTTCTTTATTGCCGGTCTCGTAATTTGGCTTGAAATTACTCATTTTCAGTGGCTCAGCGCGCTCTTTTTTGCAGTTTTTGTAATCCTTGCCTTATTAGAATGGCGGCGACGAACCGTAGTAATCACTCCGACTAAAATGGTGTTTAATCGCTTGTTACAAAAACAGTACCTCGTTATCCCAATCTCTGATATTCGTCAGCCAGAGTTTACCAATCATACGGTGACAATTACTGTGAATGGAGAGGTAATGAGTTTTACCTTTACCACCAAAGCAATTGCACGTTTGAAATTGGCATTGAAACAACAGGGGGTTCAATAATTGTTACTGGGGATCGCTATTGTAATTATTTTAATTTTAACAATTTGTGACCAATTATTAAAATCTTGGGTTGCTTCTTCAATTGTTCTTGGTGGTAGTAAGCAGTTAATTCCTGGTATTATTGAGTTAACTAATTTACGAAATTCAGGGGCTGCTTGGAGCATTTTTGAAGGGCAACAAACTTTTTTTACCATTATAACTATTATTGCGATTATTGTAATTGGTTACTTTATCTGGCAGTACCGAAAAAATATTCCTATGCTAATTGGCTTATCATTGATTATGGCAGGAACAATTGGCAACTTTATCGATCGGTTAAGACAAGGGTATGTTGTGGATATGTTTGAAACAACATTTATTAATTTCCCAATTTTTAACATCGCGGATATGTGCTTAACAATTGGCGTAATCTGGCTAATAATTTGCATCTTAAAGGAGAAAGACTAACAAATGTCTGAAGAATTAGAATTAACAATTGATGGTGAGATGGTGGGAAGGATTGATAAGCAGCTTGGTCATCACTTTGATCAATTTTCCCGATCACAAATTCAACATTGGATAGAAGATGGTCACGTCCTTGTTAATGGCGAACAGGTAAAGCCTAAATATAAGTTGCTTGTAGGTGACCACGTCCAAATAATTCCAGAAGAACCACAAAAAATTGATTTAACACCTGAGGATATTCCTCTTGATATTGTATATGAAGATGATGATGTTATTGTCGTTAATAAACCGCAGGGGATGGTCGTTCATCCTGCACCAGGTCATCCAGATCATACGCTTGTAAATGCTCTTTTATATCATTCACCACTATCAACTATTAACGGAGAATTTCGGCCAGGGATCGTTCATCGGATTGATAAGGATACCTCAGGACTATTGATGGTAGCCAAAAATGATATGGCGCACCGTTCTTTGACAGCTCAATTAAAAGCAAAAACTAATAAACGAGAATATGTTGCGCTTGTGCATGGAGTTATAAAAGAAGATAAAGGAACAATTGATGCTCCATTAGGTCGCTCGTTAAAGGACCGCAAGAAGCAGGCAGTTGTGGTTGATGGACGTCATGCGGTAACTCATTTTAATGTGTTAGAACGGTTTAAGAATTACACATTAGTTGCCTGCCAGTTAGAAACAGGACGGACTCACCAGATTCGCGTTCATATGAAATATATTGGTCACCCGCTGGCGGGAGATCCGTTGTATGGACCGCGAAAAACGCTTACTGGCAACGGCCAATATTTACATGCTCGTTTGTTAGGCTTTAAACACCCCCGAACAGGCAAAGAAATGGTTTTTACGGCTCCATTACCAGCCTATTTCACAAAAATGCTTGAACATTTACGTAAGACAGACCAATAAAATTATTGTGTTTAATTCAGAGAACGTTCATAATAATATTGATCAATTATTAACAAAGTTTTAGGAGAGTGGGACAGTGACAGCACGATACCTAATATTTGAAGATGGCTCAATTTTCGCTGGCGAAGGTTTTGGTTCACCAGCTGTTACTTTTGGTGAAGTTGTTTTTAACACCAGTATGACTGGTTACCAAGAAATCATCACTAATCAGGTTTATAATAACCAAATTGTCGTTTTTACCCAGCCGAATATCGGGAGTTACGGCATTCAACGTAATATTTATGAATCCATTGTACCGACAATTAAAGGAATTATTGTTCGTTCCCTTGCCGATGCTGGCACCGATGATAATGGACGACAATTGACACTTGATAAATACCTTCAACAAATGAATATTCCTGGAATCGCTAATATTGATACGCGAGCAGTAGTTCATAAGTTAAGAAAAGCTGAAAAGCCATTAAAAGGAAGTATTGTTCCAGTTCCAGATGATCACGCTTTTGACCAGCTTCATGCGACTGTTTTAACGAACCAGCAAGTTGCTCAAGTCTCTACTCCTAAGCCATATCCTAATCCTGGAACCGGGCTAAGTGTTGTTGTGATTGACTTTGGATTAAAGAACGGAATATTACGGGAATTGAGTCGACGAAAATGCAATATTACTGTCTTGCCATATACTGCAACGGCTGAAGAAATATTACGGTTAGATCCTGATGGAGTTGTACTTTCAAGTGGGCCGGGAAACCCAAATAATGTTCGTAGGTCGGTCCTGGAAATGATTCGTACTGTCCAGACCAAAGTACCGATGTTTGCTATTGGACTAGGTCATGAATTATTCGGAATCGCCAATGGAGCAAATGTCCAGCAAATTCCGGTCGAACACCATGGGGTGAATCACCCAATTCATGAAATTATTACTGACCACATTGTCTATGCGACTCAAGCAGAAGGATACTTGATTGATCGTAATTCGGTTGACCGCTCCCAGCTTTTTATTACATACGTTGACATGCTTGATAATAGTGTTCAAGGGCTTCGTCATCGTCGCTATCCAGCTTTTTCAGTTCAATTCTTTCCCGATGGTGCACCGGGGCCTGATGAAACTGATGGCTTGTTTGATGAGTTCGTTGATACAATGAATAGGAGGGGGGATCGTCATTGATGGAAAAGTTGAAATCTGTATTGATTATTGGAGCAGGAGCCAACGATGTTCAACACGGTGATGAGCTCGACTCTGCTATTTACCAGGTCTCACGCGTTTTTAAGCAAATGAAGATAAAAACAATCTTGGCAGATGATAACCCATTTTCAGTAAGCTTAGAAAATGTTGACCACGGTTGTATTGTCCCACTAAAAGTCGAAAGCCTAATGGATATTATTAATAAATTTCATCCTGATGCAATCTTACCTACACTGGGAAATCGTCGGGCTTTTGAACTTATCCAAGAATTGCTAGAAAAAGGGATTATTCGTAAAGAAAATATTCAATTGCTAGGAGTCCCTGAAGCAACTATTCGTCAAATTAATAGTGCGGTTTTACTTGAAAGAACCCTTCGTCAAATGGAAGCACCTGTTAAAAAAATCGTAACGGTTAATAATTATCAGGATGCTTTGGATGAGGCAACTAAACTAGGATATCCAGTTATTATCCGGTCGGTATTACCTAAGAGTAGCAGTACGCGTAAAATCGTGCATGATCGAAGTGAATTGGCAGATGCGGTAAAGGCTTGCTTGAGCCAGTCGCGTGCGGAACAGGTAGTAGTTCAGCAAAGTCTTGCTGGCTATAAGGAAATTGAAGTAGTCGTTCAACGTGATAGTTCTGGAACAATGATGATGTTGTCAATGATTGAGGATATGGACCCAATTGGTATCCATGCTGGTGATTCGATTGCTTTCAATCCTGTCCAAACACTTCGCGATCGGCAGATTCAGGATATTCGGGATACGGCTTTTGCTATTACTCGCAAATTAAGAATTGTTGGTACAAACCATATTCAGTTTGCCCTGGATACAAATAGTGATCGTTTTTATGTCATTAAGAGCAGTCCATACTTTGATCGAATTACAGCGTTTGTGTCGCAGTCAACTGGCTACCCAATTGCTCAAGTAACAGCACAATTATATGCGGGAAAGCATCTGCGGGACATTGATCTTGGCGAAAATTATGTTCATCATGCGGCTCTTATTGAACCAACGATGGATCATATTGCTGCACGGGTTCCAATATGGGGATTCAACGATTTACCAAAAGCTAGTCGTTTACTTGGAACAGAAAAACGGTCGGTGGGGACGGTTTTTGGTATCGGCCGAAGCACTATTGAAGCACTTTTTAAAGCTATTGAATCCCGTTATCACGAGCCAGCTGACTTTCATCTTGCCGCTCAAAAGCAATTGACTGATGACCAATTAATCGCCAAAATTGTCCACCCAGAAGCAGGACGACTTTTTGTATTAATTGAAGCAATGCAGAGAGGATATTCAGTTAACGAATTAGCAGAGATGACAAAGATTGACCCATTTTATTTTGAACAGATTAATAAAATGCGGTTGTTGATTCGGGAAATTGCTGAGCATCCAAATAAAGAACCGGTTTTACAAAAAGCAAAGAGTTACGGATTAAGCAATCAGCTTATTGCAAGACTATGGAAAACTACCTCTGAGCAAGTTTATCAGATGAGTTTAGACCATCAATTGTTGACAAAGTACAAGGAAATCGAACCATCGGCCGGGGAGTTTGATCAACATACTAATAGTTTTTATTCTGCTTATGAAGAAGAAAATGAAATTAGCCGAACTTCCCAACCAAATGCCCTTGTAATTGGAACGGGGGGACTACGTTTAGGATTAAGTAATTCTGGTGATTACTTTGTTGCTATGATGTTAAAAGAGCTTCATAATGAGGGCTTTAATAACGTCATTGTAAATTCGAATCCTAGTTCAGTTACGTTTAATCCAGAGTTAGCTGAAAAGCGCTATGTTGAGCCAGTAACGATTGAAAATATTTTGCAGATATTACGGATAGAGCAACCCCAGTATTTGTTTATTCCTGCTAGTTATAGTAAATTATTGAAATCATTGCAAAATTATGACTTGGATGTAAAAATCATCGTAATTCCAGATGAATTGCCAACTACTGCTGCTAGTAGCGATAGGCAACGTTACTCCTTCAATTATGTCTATGATGGTAATTATGCTTATCCATTAGGAACAATGACTGATCTTTTTTCACCAATTGCGTTAAACTATCAATCCACCGCTTTACGCTACCCGGCTGATCTTCCTTCGTCAACTTACCAAAATCTCAATGACCAGGCTAGTGTTGCTGTGTTAAAGCTGGAACAGCCAGGATTATACCAAGTGATTTTTGAAGAGAATGATGGTGAATTTAATTTAATTAAAGTTCAACCATTATCATTGCCAGAAGTAGCCTTTTTATCAAAAGCACTTCATATTAGCTTACCAGGAATTTTTACTCAATTATTCACTGGTAAATTCGATAAAATGCTGGAGCCCAAACCGGTATCAGGGATTGTTAACTATCGTGCAACCTTCCCATTTAAGGCGTTGCGAGTCAAAGGTGGAATCCCTGCCCGCAACCGAGTTATTGGTGCTCAGATGCAATTTTTAGGAGAATAATTTAGAGATATAAAAAAGAAGTGGAAAATAACCTCCTCGACAAGGCGGTTGGCTAAGCTAGGACGATGATTAGCACGGCACGGGCTGATTATCGTCCGTACTTAGACTCAAGCCTTGTGGCGACGCAAAGCTAGTTCCACGTTATCCTTCTATTGTTCATAAAAGCAGTTGAGGCTGGGAGAAAACAAAAGTTTTTTCCCAGCCTCTTTTTAGTTAGAAAGCTTATGTGGTGTTACATAAAGTGTTTTCTGACCTGTAAAAATAACAAATCCAGGTTTAGCTCCGTTTGGCTTATGAAGTCGCTTAACAGGGAGATAATCAACGGGCACGTTATCGGAATCGCGACCTTTAGAGAAGTATGCTGCTAACTGTGCAGCTTCTAGAATCGTATCTTCAGATGGGTTTGTTGAGCGGATTACCACGTGGGAACCTGGGATATCTTTAACATGTAACCAAATTTCATTTTTATTAGCAATTTTAAAGCTAAGACGATCATTTTGTAGGTTATTTTTACCTACTAAAACTGTAGTGCCATCACTAGTATGAAACTCTTCTGGGGCACTTACCTTAACTTTTCGTTGCTTTTTCCCACTTTTCTTCTTTTTAATGTAACCTTGCTCTTGTAATTCTAGTTTAATCTCTTGAATATCAGCAGGAGCAGCTAATTTAATCTGATTTTCAATGTTTTCAAAGTATTTGATTTCATCATTTGTCAGTTTTAGCTGTTCCTTTACATATTCGACAGAGGTTTTAAGCTTATTATACTTAGTGAAGTACTTTTGGGCGTTACGCGATGGTGATAATTCTGGAGCAAGCTTGATTTTCAGTGGCTTATTATCATCATAAAAGTTAGGAAGTTCGATTTCTTTCATTCCTGGAGTTAATTTACTAAGATAGGTAGTAAGGATCTCACCACAAATTCGGTACTGATCTGCAGTTGCTGCATCTTGTAATTGTTGTTGCAGTTTTTTTACTTTTCGCCGATCTTTTTTTAGCTCATTCTTCAATACCTTTAACACTTGCCCAGCTAATTCTTTGGAACGATCTTGCTCTGCTTTATTAGCATAAAAGGCATCGAGAAGGGCAGAGAGGGAGTCGAAATGTTGCAACTCACCATCAATACTTAATGGAGGGAACACAGCAAATTGAGACTTTCCATTAGAGTGGGTGATTAATACTGGCTCTGGATTTTCAAAGTGCTTAAGAAAGTGCTGATAGGTAGCTGGTAAATTATCACTTTGCAGTAATTCTGCAGCTAATTCCCGTGCGGAGTCTTTGCCAAATCCTTGATAATGCTTCTGTAACTGATGACTTAATTCTACTGTGTCATCGGTTTGTCTTACAAGATCAGAGTAGACCTGGTTTGGCAAGTAAGGGTTAACTTTATCTTGCTTTGGTGGCATGACAAAGGTAGCACCAGGTAATAACAGGCGAACCCGATTTTGATCTGAGCCAACATGCTTAATGGTGTCAATGATTTTACCCGTCTTGAGATTAACGAGTGAAATATTACTATGCCGGGCCATAATCTCACTCACAAGAACTAATTGTTGGCTATCTCCTAATTCATCACGAGTGTCAAAGGTAATTTTGATAATCCGATCATTATCAACTTGTTCAATTTTATTGACGATTGCACCTTCAAGGTATTTCCGCATCATCATTGTAAAATTAGTTGGAACCGCTGGATTTTTGTATGGGATCTCAGTAATTTGGATTCGTGGGTATGTTGGATTAGCAGAAATGAGTAATGGATAGTTGTGCCGGTGAGCACGGATCATAATGATTAATTCTGCAGGGTAAGGTTGACTAACTTTGGCTACCCGACCAGTAGTTAATTTTTGATCTAGCTCATGGACAATTGCATGAGTAAACAAGCCATCAAAAGACATTAGTGTAGCCTCCTAAATATTATAATTACAAACGAAAATAGCACTATTAATTATACAGTTTTACATCATTAATGAAAAGTAATGATGCTTTAGTGGACATATTTTTGGTTGGTTTAGGGCCGTCAATGTGGTATGCTTTTTGTATTATGTGGGTGAAATCCGCGTAAAAACGCAATTATTTTTAATTATGGTAGATTGTAAAATTTAAGTTGAACATATTAGTAGACATAAAAACCCATAAAGGTCTTTAATGGTGTTACCACAACATTCCATTAGAAAGAAGGACCTTTATGGGCACCACTATTTTATCATTTGAAGACCGTGTTGTCATCAAAACTCTTCGTTATGAAAACCGCTCCCTTAAATACATCGCTGATTACCTTGGCTTCAGTAAAACCACGATCTTTAATGAGGTTCATCGTTTGACTGGTGAATATCACGCAGTTAAAGCTCAAGCTGATCATGAAGCTAAACTTAGTCATCGTGGGCGTAAAACCATCTTAACGACTAACCTCAAGCGATTAATTGAAGAAAAGATTAAGATCCAAAAATGGTCGATTGAACAAGTGGCTCATGTAGTTAGAATCGCCTACAAGACCATCTACAACTGGATTGATCAAGGAGTATTGGATATTGGCGTGGCTGATTTACCTGACCATGGAATTCGCCGCCGACGAGCCAAAGAAACCCGTGGGACTTTTAGCCATGGACGTTCCATTGAAGATCGTCCCGCTGAAGTTATTGACCGTCATACCTCAGGTCACTTTGAAGCAGATACAGTTTTATCTGGAAAGCGTAAAGGTCAAGCAATAGCTACGTTTGTCGAGCGTAAGAGTCGTCTTATCATCGTTAAACGGCTTCAGGGACGAGATAGTACCTCAATGACCAAGGTCATTTTAGAATTAGCTAACCAGTTAGAAGATAATCTCAAGGCCCTTACTGTTGACCATGGGAAAGAATTCGCTAACTACAAGCTAATTGAAGAGCAAGCCAGGATTCCCCTCTACTTTGCGCATACTTATTCTCCACATAAACGGGGCAGTAATGAGAATCGCAACCGAGTACTACGACGCTTTATCCCTAAAAGTCAACCGATTGAGGAAATCACTGATGATGAGTTAATTCAAATTAACTGGTATTTGAACTCCAGGCCACTCAAATGTTTAAACTGGCGCACACCAATTGAGATCTTTTTGCGTAATCTGCGTCACTAACTTTGTTCAAGTTATTTCTTGCAATCTGCCTTATACAAATTTAGAACATGGAGTTGATAAGATGAAAATTGCTGTTGTTACTGACAGCACTGCCTACCTTTCTCCTGAAGAGGCGGCGGCTAATAATATTCATGTTGTCCCAATCCCAGTGACATTGGATGGTCAAACATACCGTGAAGGTGTCGATATTTCCACCAGTGATTTTTATGAAAAGATGGCAAATTCAAGCTCTTTTCCAACGACTTCTCAAACGCCAATCGGTCAATTGATGGAAGTTTACCAAGGATTAGCCGATGATGGGTATGATGCTGTGATTAGCATTCATTTAACACGGGCTATTACAGGATATTTGGATACTGTTGAACAACTTGCTGAGCAGATGAAGGATACAATCAAGATCGTACCAATTGATTCCCACCTAACAGTTAAAATGATGGGGTACTTAGCCTTAGAAGCAGCTAAATTAGCTAGTGAAGGCGATGATTTAGATGACATTGTTAAAAAGGTAAAGGAATATCGTGATACCTTTAATAATGTATTTGTGGTTGATGACTTGCAAAACCTTGTTCGTGGTGGTCGTTTATCAAACGCCTCTGCATTTGTAGGCTCAATTTTAAAAATCAAACCTCTCCTGACTATGCATACTCCAACGCATGCCATTGAAGCGTTTGAAAAGGTGCGGTCAATGAAAAAGGCTAAACTTCGCTGTGAACAAATCTTTGATGAGGATATTGCCAAACTTGACTATCCAGTTAGAGCGATGGTTGTTCACGCAAATGCTCCAGAAGAAGGCCAAAAGTGGCTTGATAAACTTCAAGCGGATCATCCTGATATTTCATTTGAGTTGAGTTACTTTGGTCCAGTAATTGGTTCCCACTTAGGACAAGGAGCCCTGGCCTTAGCATGGATGCAAGATACAGCAAAGAAGCCTTTAGCATGAAAAAACAAACCTTAATTAAAACCCTTTTGGCAATTACGGCGGGTATTTTGATGATATTAATATCATTTACTGGCTTTCAAACCATTTTGCCGACCGGTAAGGCGTTTATGCCTTTAGCTGGCGTGATTGCAGTGGGAATAGCAGTTGCATTGGGAATTAATATTGCATTTATTGTGACGCTTGTTAGTGCCATAATCATGATTGTCTTAGGAACTGCTGACTGGGTAATATTAGTCGATTTTATTGTTATTTTGATTGTGGTTGGCTTGATTTTACGCAGACAAGTTCCATTATCTATTGATCTCAATCATTCACAATTATTATGGCTTGCTATTTTTACCGGTCTAGTTCAATTATTCTTTATTTCAATCTTTTATGGTCTAATTGGATTAGTCCTAACGGGGACGCCAACAGGTGGATTAACATTTGTTCAACTGATTATTCCTAATGCATTACTGACAGGATTATTGTATGGCTTCCTGGTAGCACCGATCTCATTGATTTTTCGGTGGGTAGCGCGAAAAGCATTGCATATTGATAATAATCATAATAATGATTCAGGTAACTCTGCAGGCGATAAGCAGGGCGGTTCGATTATTGTCGACTTAAGAAGTGCTAAAAATAAAAAAGATGATAAGTAAGCAAAATGCCTTGGAAAAACATTCAAGTTTTCCAGGGCATTTATTATTTCTCTAAATAATTTACATCTTTGCATCCCATTCTGCATGAAATTCATCAAGAAAGTCGAGCATCACTTGTTGACGGTGATTTGCAATTTTCTTGGCAGTTTCAGTGTTCATCATGTCTTTTAGATGTAAGAGTTTTTCATCAAAGTGATTAATGATAGTTTCATTTGCTAAATTACGATATTCTTCCCGGGACATATTATGACGAGGTTTAATAGCCGGATCGTATATTTTTTCATGATGGCCACCTCCATAATAAATTGCCCGCGTAATGCCAATTGCGCCAATTGCATCTAACCAGTCGGCATCACGGACTATTTGTCCAATGAGGGAGAGTTTGACTTCCTCTTTATCTAAGGTATGAGCAAAAGAAATATTATTGATGACATTCATAATTATTTCGACTTGTTCATCACTAAAGTCAATTTGCTTTAAGTAATCAACTAATTCTTGTTTAGCTACCTCAACGTTGTCAACTAATTTCTCATCAATTGTATCGTGAAGGTAGGCCGCCACGATGGGCAAAAAGGGATCAACTTTTTCACCAATTGCTAGCCGTTTACTCATTTTTACTACGCGGTTAATATGGTCCATCCCATGTCCAGTCTTGTCCTGACCTAATTTTTGAATGGTGTACTCTTTAATGGCAGTTAATTGTTCCGCTTGTTTCATCATAAAACCTCTATTCTTGATTGGTTCTTTAATTATTAAATACTGAATCGCAATCCACGTCAACGTTTTGTAGAATAAGATGTGAGGGGTGGAATAAAATGAATTTATTATTTTCAATTAACGACAAATTTGTCACGCAATTAACAACAGTTTTGTTATCGATCAAGTTAAATACTCATGCACAAGAATTTAACGTATATGTCTTACAAAAGGAGAAATTGAAACGAACTGAAGACTTGGAAAGAGTTTGTAAGCAATTAGGAATGAACTATTTTCCAATCAAAGTTAATGATCAATTATTTAGCAAAGCACCAGTTACAGACCGCTATCCGACAACAATTTATTATCGTTTACTAGCACACTGTCTTTTACCTCAAGATTTGCATAAAATTTTATACTTGGATGCTGATGTATTGTGTATTAATGATCTTTCAAGTCTGTATGAGACTTCATTAGAGGGATACCTATATGCTTCTGCCATCCATACAAACCTGACGAATACGACAGAGGTTATTAATAAGATTCGTCTGCAAAACTTTGATGCTGACGGGTATTATAATTCTGGCGTTCTCTTGATGAACCTTGATACTATCCGTAAAAAAGTAAAGGATACGGACATTTTTAACTACATCCGTACCCATACACTTTTATTACCTGATCAAGACGTCTTGAATGCCTTATATGGACGTTATATTAAATCTTTCCCTGATCAACTATATAATTTTGATACTCGTAAAGGCGGTATTTACGAAACGATTTCCTTTGGTGAATGGACAACCGATTGGGTAATGCGTAATACCGTGATTCTCCATTATTGCGGGCGAGACAAGCCATGGCTGCCAACTAAAAATAGTGGTCGTTACACTGCTTTATACAAAAACTACTTTCAAATGACTAATAAACTTATTAGTGCAACATTATTACTTTCCCCAGAAGAAACTGATTAAGATTTTATTGACTTGCGGATTATGATGAAGTAATTCGTGTTTAGCGTTTAGCCCAGTAATCTTAACTTCGCGGTATGAACGTGCGCGGTTATTAATAAGATATTTAAGAGAAAGACAGGAAGCGTTTGAAACTTGGCTATCGTTGCCATCTTTTAAGTCACCGTAAATATTCAATAATTTAATTTGCCGTGGGTAGCGGTGACGTAAGGGAAGTAATTTTTGATAGGAATCATTCATTGCGGAAGGTTTTCCCGTCTTTTTATTCACTATTAGATTAGCAGGTTCATTCCAACCGATTGCACCATCAAAGGCTCCAGCCATCGCAACTTGTTTTTGAATTTGTGGAAGATTATGGTTGCCGGCATTAGCAAGCAGAAAATACATAACTGCCATGTTTCCCATGGAGTGTGCTTCAATATTTACCTTTTTAAAATGATATTTAGCTTGCAGTTCTTCAAGAACGTTCTTAACCCATTGTCCTTGTAATTCATAATTTGTGCTATGGTTATCATTGAAATTGACCATCACGAGCGGATTGACGGCGTTATGAGGAATATCTCCTTTAAGAGTAACGGTTCCATCGCCAGCAACATCTGCGGTGATAACTGTCTTTGACACACCTGCTTTCACAAAACCATTTACCATATATTCTTCTGCATGGGCACCGCTTCCGTAGCCATGGAAAAAGAGGGTGGGGGTAGTAGAATGAATATATTTATTTGAGAGATCTGCATGAACTGGATTTGCTGCTAGTCCATAAATGAATATTAGGAAAAATGCAGTAAATATTGTTAAAGTAAATTTAATAAATTTGATCATATAGAAGCCTTCTTTTTCTTTTTAGTGCTATCATAGCATATTGAAGGGGCATCTTTTAATAGTTAACAGTTGTATTTAAAACGTAAAATATGTTACAGTATTAGGGTTGCTAAACGAATAACACATCTAATTAATGTAATGAGAAGGGAAGGTAATACGATGCAAATCAAACAAGCCAAAATGGATGATTTAAATCAAATTATGGAAATTCTGCGAGATGGTCGAAACCAATTAGCTGAACAAGGGATCGATCAATGGCAAGGAGATTACCCGAACGAAGAACATATCAAAGAAGATATTGAAAAAGGATTTGCATACCTTGTACAATCACAAGATGATGAAACTGTCGGTGCATTATCAATTGTTGAAGCACCAGATCACTCATATGATGAACTTGACGGTGATTGGTTAATTGACACTGATCATTATGTTGTTATTCACCGTGTGGCAATTCACTCTAATCATGCTGGAAAAGGATACGCCTCAGCATTATTCACTAGTGTAATTGATTACATTAAGAATAATCGGAAGGATATTAAGACTATTCGGATCGATACCCATGAAGACAACAAGATCATGCAACACTTGATCGACAAAAATGGCTTTACTAAAGTTGGTGAACTTCACGGGGTTTACCGTCCAGAAGAAAATTCATATGTTTACGCCTTATTAACAGGTAATTAAACGTTAAAATAGCGGGAGACTAGGGTTCCTAATCTCTCGCTATTTCTTTTTAAAATTAATTTTTGAAACTATGAATTGGGGCGGGAATAAGTCCACCACGATTAATCATCGCAGTACTTGCGGCTTTGTTGACTGCCATTACCGGGGCATATCCTAATAAACCGCCGAATTCAACCGTATCACCAACTTTTTTACCAGGTGCGGGAATCACGCGGACAGCAGTGGTTTTATTATTAATCATTCTAATTGCTGCTTCATCAGCAATCATTGCGCTAATGGTTTCTTTTGGTGTGTCACCTGGAATCGCAATCATATCAAGACCAACGGAACAAACTGCAGTCATTGCTTCTAATTTAGAGATATTTAGAGTTCCAGCGTTAACTGCCTTAATCATGCCAGCATCTTCAGAGACGGGGATAAATGCGCCTGATAAACCACCAACATGACTGCAGGCCATAATGCCGCCTTTTTTCACGGCATTGTTTAACATAGCTAGAGCAGCGGTGGTTCCATGAGTTCCAACCTGAGCTACGCCAATTTCCTCTAAAACTTCGGCAACGGAATCACCAGCGGCAGCAGTTGGTGCGAGAGAAAGGTCCACAATCCCAAATTGAATGCCCAGTCTTTCCGCTGCAACAGTTCCTACTAATTGACCCATTCGTGTAACCTTAAAGGCAGTTTTCTTGATCGTTTCTGCAACGACATCTATTGATTCACCCTTAACTTTTTCTAGAGCGGTTTTGATAACTCCAGGTCCTGAAACACCAACAATTATTACTACATCTGGTTCATCAACACCATGAAATCCGCCCGCCATGAAGGGATTATCTTCAATAGCATTACAAAAGATAACTAATTTAGCATTTGTCATCATATCCAGCTTTGAGCCAGCAACGACTACTTCACCCATGTGTGCAATGGCATCCATGTTGATTCCGCTACGAGTTGAACCAACATTTACTGATGCACAAACAAAATCAGTTTCTGCCAATGCTTCAAGGAGGGAGGCGATTAACGTGCGGTCACCAGTTTGATATCCCTTTTGAACAAGTGCACTATAACCACCGATAAAATCAATTCCTAATGCTTTAGCAGCCTTGTCTAACGTTTTAGCATATTTAACATAATCATGGTCATGAGAGGCAGCAGCAATAAGAGAAATAGGAGTAACAGTTACTCGCTTGTTAACAATCGGAATCCCATATTCGGCTTCAATTTGTTGGCCGGCTTTAACAAGGCCTTTTGCGTTTGTCGTAATTTTGTCATAGATCTTCTGACATGCGACCGTACTATCACTATCAATACAATCAAGTAAAGAAATTCCCATCGTGATTGTCCGCACGTCAAGATTTTCATTAGAGATCATATGGCTAGTTTCATAAATTTGTTGTGAATTCATTAAGGGGTATTCCTCCTGTATATCTTAAAGATTATGCATGGTATCGTAAATTTTGGTATTTCTAAGGTTGATTTCAACGCCAATTTTTTTACCGAGTTCTGTAAACTCACTGGTTAACTGATAACTATCAATACTTTCAGGAATCATCACAGACATCATTATTACGAAATTGCCATCCATGATTGTTTGAGAAACATCAAGAATATTAATTTGCTTTTAGGCAAGAAGGGCACTTACCTTAGCGATAATTCCAACTTGGTCTTCACCTAGAACAGATACAACAGCTTTCATTAAAAAATCCTCTCTTTCTTTTAATGATTTTAATTGTAGAATAATAATATGAACATTTCTAGAAAATTTTGGTTAATAAAAAGGGCACTACTTGTTTAGAGATGCCCTTTATAGTAAAAAATATGAAATTGGTTGGATCTAAAATGCGCCCGGCTTACCAATATAGTCATCTACACCGTCAGGATTGCCTGACCATTTGAACTTATCATACCAGATAGAATGTTTTTCTTGATCTAACTTATCAATTTGTTTCATTTCATCTGGTGATAGGGTGAAGTCAAAAATTTCTGCATTTTCTTGCATACGTTGAGGATGAGTAGTCTTGGTAAGAACAACGAAGTCTTGTTGAATTTCCCAGCGAAGAATTACTTGGGCAGGACTCTTTTGGTGCTCGTCTGCGATTTGCTTAATAACATCATTGGAAAGAAGACGACCATTGCCTAGTGGCGACCATGCTTCAAGCTGAATATCATTTTCTCGACAAAACTTTACAATCTTAGGTTGGTGAATTAGGGGATTGAATTCAATTTGATTAATTGCTGGTTTAATTTTGGCGTGATCGAGCAAATCAGTCATTCGTTCAACATTAAAATTGCAAACACCAATTGATTTCGCTTGACCGTCCTTGTAAATATCTTCTAACGCACGCCAGCTTTCATTGTATTTATCATTTACCGGCCAATGAAGAAGGAGAAGGTCGACATAATCAGTTTGAAGCCTCTTAAGTTGGGCTTTTACTGCTTGACGAAGTTTATCATAGTCTCCTTGATCACCATTGAAAATTTTAGTAGTGAGAAAAATACTGTTGCGCTTACGACCAGTTGCTATAAGGCCGTCCTGAATACCTTGTCCGACAGCTACTTCATTCCCATATTGCTTTGCCGTATCGATCAAAATATAATCATTCATAATAGCCTCTTTAGCCATTTGCTGTGTTTCCGCAAGTGAGGCTTTCCAGACCCCTAAGCCAAGGTGGGAGATGGGGTGACCGTTGTTTAATTTTATCTTTGGTTGCAGATTTTGATTCATTTTAATTCTCCTTTCTAAATCAGTTATAGCATTAAAAACTCTAGGATTCTTGAATTTGCTCGTTAACAAACTGAAGAAACTTTTCGATTGCTGGAGATAAGATGGTATTTTTGCGCCAGGCAAGGACATCCCCTGTCGATTTGTTAGGTACCAGGGGAACAAAAACAAGGTTAGGATCATGAAAATTATTATAGACGCCCTTAATTGTCAGACCATAGTAATTACTATTTCTTAAAAGGGAAACAGTATTTCCAGGTAAACTAGTTGTCGCACGGATATTTAAACGCGTTTGATCTAATTTTAAGATATCACTAACTTCATCGCGAACAATACTACGGTGGGGAAGAATTAAGGGAATTTTGTAAAGATCTTCTTTAGTGATAGTAGAATACTTGGCAAGTGGGGCCGATTTTTTCATCATTACTCCCCATTCTTCACGGACCGGTAATTCGAGAAAGTTATATTTAGCAGCTTCAACGGGTTCAAGGAGGCATACAAGGTCATTGAGCCCTTCATCTAGTTGACGCCGAAGGACATCGCCATCCCCATCAGATAAATTAAAGATTACGTTCGGGTAAAGCTTTTGAAATTCAAAAATTATTTTCGTTATATAAGGAGAGACACTCGAAACTGCTGAGCCGAGATTAATTTCTCCTGTTAATGCCTCTTCTTGTTGATGAAGGTCGTTTTCAGTTTGATCCAAGAGTTGTAGCATGGTCGTTGCTCGCTGTTGAAATAAGATTCCAGCTTTTGTGAGCTGAAGGCGCCGGTTTTCTCGGTTAAACAACTTTATGTCTAATTCGGTTTCTAGGTCCATGATTTGCCGGGAAAGGGTAGGCTGGGTAATATGTAATTGTTCCGCAGCTTTAGTGATATTATTAGTTTGTGCAACAGTTAAAAAGTATTTTAATACACGTGTATCCATATGGTATCCCTCATTTTTATTTATATTAAGGAGTTATTGATAATGGCAAAGCAAGCATTGATTTTATATTATTCGCAATTCGGAGACACTGCTAGACTCGCTAGTAAGATTCATGAAGCAACTGGTGCCGATATTGTGAGAATTAAAGTTCCCGATGATACTTTTCCACTGGATATGGAAGAAACTGGAAGAATTTATCAGCAACAGCTTAAGACACATGCCTTCCCTAAACTAGTGACCACCTTACCAGACTTATCGTATTACGATTTGATTTTAGTTGGTGGACCAGTCTGGAATGGCGGAGTTGCCTCACCAATCATTGACTTACTTCAACAAATTCAAAAATTCACTGGTAAGATTGCGCCGTTTAGTACAGGTTGGAGTAACACTGGTGATTATCAAGAGGACTTCATCAACTATGCTGGTAAGTTAAATGTCACTCCCGGCTACCATATTCTTACTCATGGTAGTCCAGCTTTCAATGAAAAGTCATTATTTTCATGGTTGCGAAAATTATAATTCATTTTTTGAATAAGTCACCATTTATAATAAGCTTTTTACATTCTTAATACTAGAGTTTATTATTAAACCAACAATTAATTGGATGTTAGTAATAATGGCTAAGAATGAATACGAAATAAAAAATGACCTTTTTGGTTTTGGTGATAAGAACGTTGCATTTGCAAAATACTTTATTGGAACAAGTTATCTCAATGGGTTAGTATCTCCTGATGATAACATTGATGTAAATGTTTCAAACGTTAATTTTGAGCCCGGTTGCCGTAACAACTGGCATATTCACCATGATGGTTTCCAAATCTTATTAGTAACTGCTGGTGAGGGTTGGTATCAAGAAAAAGGCAAGCCGGCGCAATTGTTAAAACCCGGTGATGTTGTAGCAATTCATGAAGGTGTAAAGCACTGGCATGGAGCTACTAAAGATAGTTGGTTCTCTCATATTGCTATTACGAAGGGAACTAGCGAATGGTGCGAAGAAGTAGATGACGCTACTTACAGCCGCCTTTCTGATTAGTTAATTAGTCAGCTTCCTTTGTCCTCGTCCTCAACTTTGATATACTAGGTAAAGTTTGAGGAGGAGATTACATGGAAAGCTGGCTTTTTTTAGCTTTAGTATTATTAATTGCAATCTTTGGTCATAACTCGTCATTGATTATTGCCACAGTAGTAGTAATGGTTTTGAAACTGATCCCTTATACCGCCAAGTGGTTGCCCCTGATACAGCATAAAGGAATTAATTGGGGTGTAACAGTGATTTCAGTTGCGATCTTGATTCCGATTGCGACGGGGCAAATTGGTTTTGATGATTTATGGGCGGCTTTTAAGACCCCTGCTGGTTGGATTGCAGTCGGCATGGGTATTGCAGTTGCCATCTTATCGAAGTATGGAGTCAACCAGTTGGCAGCTGTTCCTCAAGTCACGGTTGCCTTAGTACTTGGAACGATTATTGGAGTAGTTGCGTTTAAGGGAATTGCTGCCGGTCCAGTTATCGCGAGTGGGATGACCTATTGTATTGTAACGCTATTGAATTTGCATTTTTAAATAGCAAAAAACCAAGCGAGGTCAAAAGGGATCTTACTTGGTTTTTGTTTTACGCATTTTCTAATTGCGCTTGCGAAGAAATTTTATGGTATAGCTTAGTGCTAAGGTATAGCGAAGTTAATAGCAGGCATAAGCATAGAAGGAAGCCGGCTTGAATACCGAGGTGTGAGGACGGGTTGTGAACTAAGTGATTAACAATACCAACAATTGAAACGATGAGGGCAGTTCCAAAGGCAGCCGCAATTTGTCGTAACGTATTAAAGGTAGCAACTGCATCAGGAACGATCTCATTAGGTAGCAATGATAATGCTTGTGTTTGCAGAGGTATTAACATTGTCACTAATCCAAACTGGCGAATTGTTTGGAAAAGAGTGATCATGAGGACAGAACTACGCGCACCGATTGCGGCTTGACCGATTGTTCCGATGATATCGATTATGAGACCAATCCCAACGAGAATCTTAATTGGATAAATGTCATAAAAGCGGCCACTCGTTGTCGATAGTAAACCCGTTAAGATTGCCCCCGGAAGGACAGCGATGGCTGAAATAACCGTACTTTTGCCCAAGACAATCTGTACGAGCAGGGGAATCAAAATTGCATTACCGTACATTGTTGATGTAATTAGCATATTAATAACAGTGGCAAAAACAAATTGTTTGTGGGAGAAGATCCTAAAGTTGATTAACTGACGCTTACTGTGACGTTGGTTAAGAAAGAAAAGTAAGAGAAAGACTAAGCCGATAAGGACATACCCTGCGACATTAAATGAAAGCAAGTGACTGTTCGAAACATTTGATAAGCCCATTAATAATGACCATAATCCGCCTGTGATTAAAATAAGGGCCAATGTATTAAAGCGGGGATGTTCATTATGGGGGATTTTAGGAAGCAGGAAGAATGAAAGTAGTAATGTAATTACTGCAAAGGGAATAATTAATAGGAAAAGGTATCGCCAAGAGAAAAAGTGTAATAGAAAGCCAGAAATAGCAGGGCCTAAGATGGGGGCACAATTAAAGGCAAGACCAATAATTCCCATAATTTGCCCTTTTTTACCCGGTTTTGCGTAACGAATTGCCAAGACATTTACTAGTGGCATCATCATTCCTGCACCCAGAGCTTGAATCATCCGAGCAATTACAACTAGATTGAAGCTCCACGCAATCGCTCCGATAATAGTTCCTAGAAGAAAAATTCCAGAGAAAATAATAAAAAGATTTTTGAAAGGGAATCTTTTTATGAGGAATGAACTAACGGGAATCATTAGGGCATTGACAAGCATATACCCGTTTGTTACCCATTGAACCTGAGCCTCGCTGATATGAAAGACATTCATAAAGGTCGGGAGAGCAATGTTCATTAAGGTTGAACAGAGAAGACCGAAAAATGTACCAAATACCATGATTACTAATGCATGGCTGATGCGTTGATTTTTCATTAGTAGATATAGCGCTCCTTAAAATTAGTCAAACAGTATTGAGTTTACTAGCCAGATTATTAATGTCAATACACATTAGGAATTTGCAAGTAAGTAAATTAATGATAAAATATAGTTACGAAGAATTTACATGTGTAAACGCAGGAGGAATTAGATGAATATTAATTTAGAAATAACTCCCGCTGAATGGCAAATTATGCGGGTAGTTTGGAGTCTAAGGCAAACGACCAGTAGCCAAATTATTGAAATTTTACAGAAAAAAGTTGACTGGAAACCGGCAACGATTAAGACTTTACTTCGACGCTTGGTTGATAAAAAAGCCTTATCTGCCACTCGTCAAGGACGTGGATTTATCTATGAGCCCTTAGTTCCCGAACAGCAAACAATGGACCAAGCGGCGGACAAACTATTTAATAATATTTGTGAACGACACGTTGGAAGCACCCTTGAACATGTGATCAATAATGTAACACTTAGCAAGGATGATATTGCTAAGTTACAAGAATTATTGGCAAGCAAAGCAACTAATTCACCGGACCACGTCAAATGTAACTGCATTCCTGATATGCAGATGAACTGCTAATGAAAAGGCTCCCTGCAACTAGGAAATCTTTCCTAAATTGCGGCGAGCCTTTTTAATATCTATTTTTCTTTGCTTTGATCCTCATCAGCTAATGGCTTCTTCTTTCTAGGCTTAATGTAAACTACCTTGAATTTATTAACATAGGCATTCTTCAAATCAAGAGGTGTGAATGAGAAATTATCGACTCTAATTGGTTGGCCAACTTTTAAGTCATACTGCCGTTCAAGGAAAAACCCAGTTAAGGTTGTTACTTCAGAGTTGTCAAATTGCTCGATGTTTGTATCAAAGTAACGTTCAAAATCATCTAGTGGCATCTTACCTGAAACTTCGAAGGTAGGATTACCCTTGCTATCAGGATCCTTCTTTTCAATCATATCAGAGGTAGCATGATCAATTTCTTCGCCAACTGTTCCGAATAATTCTTCATAAATATCCTTATCAGTAATGATCCCAGAAGTACCACCGTATTCGTCTTGGACAACGACAATTGGCACTTGTTTTTTCATCATCTCAGCAAGGACATTGGTAAGTTGTTCATTTTCGTAAACGATTGGAATTCGGCGCATGATTGTGCGAACTGATTGTTGCGGATTGATTTGGTTTTGCCGCATAATATCATATGCAAAAATATAACCAAGAATGTGGTCTTTGTCATTATTAGCAACAACTGGGAAACGCGTGAATTTCTTTTCGAAATAAAGTTTGGCTGCATCTTCAATTGAAGCCGTAATATCAATAACCGCTAACTGTGTCCGATCAATCATAATATCCTCAGCAACTTTATCATTCATTTCAAAAGCCCGTTGCATGAAGATAACGTCTTCTTTATCCATTTCCCCAGCTTTTTCCGATTGTTGGGATAAGGTCATAATTTCATTTTGTGAATATGTGTCTTCTTCTGGCTGAACATTGTATCCCAACATTTTCGTAATTGCAGCAGCGACTACCGCAAATAACCAAACGAAGGGATAAAAAACAGTATGGAAGAATTGTACCGGGTGAACAATTGATAAGAGAATTGGTACCGGTCGATCAATCGCCATATTTTTCGGAACTAAGTCAGTAAATACCGCGTGGAAGAATGTAAAAATTAAAACACCGATAACTGGTGCAATCGCTTGAAGAACATCGTGCGGAATAATATTAATCTTTAGCAATAGATCTGTGATAAATTCATCACCTAACCAACCTAAAACTAAAGAAGTCATCGTAACACCGACTTGAGCTGTTGATAGGTACTCATTAAGATTTGCTACCATGTGTTCCGCACGTTTGACTTTTCGCGTTTGCCGGAGCTCCTTTAACTCACTAGGCCGCACTTTAACAACTGAATACTCCAGCAGTGTAAATAAAGCAGCTAACAGCAGAATTAAAATAATGATAATTAATTTAAACCAATATGAATCCCATAAACCATTCATCGTTTAAAAATTTCACCTAAACTTTCTTAAAAAATTTATCGACTACTATTGTATCAGTAAAATGTAGTGAAAGGGGAGTTTAATTATTTTTTTATAAGTGAAAATGCTAAAATAAAGGAAAATAAGTAGGAGAAGACACATGACGACTAATGAAGAAGAAATCAAGAAGTCAGCACGCTTGCGTAAGATTATGCAAGTGATGCGAAAATATCATTTTGTTAGCAATTTTTACCATCAAACTAATCCACAAGCTATTTGTCAGGCACTGCAAGAACTGGGACCGACCTTTATTAAACTTGGCCAAATATTATCAACCCGTCCAGACCTTGTCTCCCCAGCATATATTAAAGAACTTCGCCACTTGCAAGATCAGGTTAAAGCTGATAGCTTTGCGACCGTAGAGCAAACTTTTGAAGAAGAAACTGGGAAGAAAATTAATGACGAATTTGCTAGCTTTGCGGAAAAACCTTTTGCTTCTGCGTCGATTGGGCAAGTTCACCATGCAACGCTTAAGGATGGGACACCGGTTGTTGTCAAAGTTCAACATCCAGAAGTCGGTAAGCTTGTTAATACTGATTTAGCCTTGTTACGGAAAGCAGTGGTCTTATTTAAGTATGTTCCCCAAGACATTGCAGTAGTTGATTTGGATAAAGTAATTGATGAACTCAGTACTTCATTATTAAGTGAGGTCAATACTCTTGAAGAAGCAAAAAATGGGGAAGAATTTTATACATTAAATAACGGTGACGGACCTATCTTAGTTCCTAAAGTATATATGAAGTATTGTGCTCCTAAGATTCTTGTTAATGAAGCGATGGAAGGGAAAAGCATTCGATATCGGTTTAAGCAGCCGAATGATAATGATCAAGAGGCAACGACCGTTAATCATGAAATTGCTACTACGCTCGTTAATAACTTTTTAAAACAAGTTTTTGTTGATCATTACTTTCATGCGGATCCGCATCCAGGAAATATATTAATTCACGAATTACGTCCGGATGAATCAGCAAAGCAATACGCAACGACCAAACACCATGAAAAGACCATTTATAATACAACCATTAGTTATGATCAACAGGAGTCATTACCAAATTACCGGATCATCTACCTTGATTTTGGAATGATGGGAAGGTTAAGTCCAGCGATGGCAAATAGTATTGCGAATATTGTGATTACTATCAACACAAAGGATACGCGAAAAATTGGAAAAGCAGTTTTAAATGTTTGTAATCGAACCGGGGAAGTTGACGAAAATGCATTTTATAAAGAACTTGGCGCCTTTATGCAACCCTATTTTTCAACCGGCCTTGGCAATATTGATTTCGTGAAAATGCTATACCAAATTGTCCAGCTATGTAAGAAAAACCATCTTCAAATGAGGGGAGAGGTAACGATGCTAATTAAGGCATTTGGAACTCTTGAAAGCTCGGTTGCTAAACTTGATCCTGAAATATCAATGCTTGAGGTTGCCCAATCGTTTGGCCGGCGTTATTTAAAACGAAACTTTAATTGGCGTTCTGCCCTTGATAATAACCTAGTCAATTTTTTCCTTGCTAGCAAAGCAATGGGGAAGATGCCAGAAAGAATTAATGAATTGATCGATACATTTGTAAGTGGGGATGCCAAAGTTGATCTACAGTATAAAAATGAGCAACGAGTGCTAAAGCAGATAGAACGGTTAATGAACCGTTTCATGATTGCAATTATTTTAGCAGCAGTCATTTTAGGATCATCATTATTAGTCCAGGGAACACCAGCTGATTCACATATCTATCGTTTAGGAGTATCTGGCTATATTATTGCAATCATAATTATTATTCTTTTAGTTGTTACGGAGATTATCCATCGATGGCGAAATTGGCGAAGGAAACGATGATTAATGATATATTTAAACTTAGTTGATGAATTAATATGTGTGTTATGCTGGGGAATTACGATTAGGCTTATTTTGATTCGTCATTTAAATAGTGAAACCAAGGTGGCCAGATTCAATACGTTTGCGTTTGTTTTGATGTTGCTCAACTTGATAGTAGTGTTGCCTATTTTTGCTTTTTTGCTTAAAAATTTACCGATTCAATCAGTAAGTTGGCTAAGTTCATTAGTAGTAGTAACTATTGACGTTTTAAGTACCTTTAACTTAATTTTATTTTGTGTTTTCAGTTGTTGTACCCGCCTGCGAAAATGTCCTGCTACGGTTCAGGGCTTTCTGGTTTTAGGGGCAGCTGTTAAACATGGCCAAGTCCCGCTAGTGTTAGCTACTCGCCTTGATAAAGCCATTAATTGTTGGAAAACTCATCAATCTGCAAAAATTATTGTTTCTGGGGGAATAGTACAGAAAGCAAAAGAATCTGAAGCTGAAGTCATGGCTGCTTACTTAATTGCTCACGGAATCCCAGCAAGAAAAATAATTCGCGAAAACAAGGCACTTAATACATGGCAAAATTTAGCCTTCGCTAGTCAACTCATTAAGCCGCAAGAGACGGTTGTAGTAGTAACTAGTGATTTTCATGTTCTTCGTGCGAGAGCTTATGCAAGGAGGATGGGGTTAAACTGGTCATTCATTAGTAGCAAGACTCCTTGGCGATACTGTCCATTAACTTTTATTCGTGACTATCTCGGGATTATCCGTGACCATTGGTGGGTATTTTGCGGGAGCACGCTCTTTTTACTTTTAGTTGAATTTATTTTGAAATGAAATATGAGCGAGACAGAAGTGGAAAACAACCTTCTCTCGCTCATATTTACTTTATTTATTCTTATATACTGCAATTTCAATCAGATTATTATCTGGATCATAAACGTAAAGCGAGGTCATTTCGCCTTCCGCCCCTTGTTTTACAATTGGTCCAGCAATTATATCAATATAATAGCTATTAAGATGGTGAACAATATCGTCAATACTATCTCCGGCAACTAAACATAAGTCAGCAGAACCAATTGTCGGATCAGCTGCCTTTAAAGTAGTTGGTCGGTCAATTTTTTGTAAACGGATTAACTGATGCCCACACCGCATTGTAATTAAGTCGTCATTACTTTGTTCTTTAATCACCGGCATATCAAATACTTCGTGATAAAAGCGCATTGATTGCTCTAAATCAGTTACAGTTAAAACAACGTGATCAATTCGTCGCATTTTCATTATCTAAGTCTCCCTTAAATTTTTAAATCAATATCATTATACAAGTTTCTAAATTGAAATAGCAAAAGTTGTATAATGAAATGATTGCAGATCTAAGGAGATTTTTTATGAATATAAAAACAATAATGAGTGTCTCGATTGGCGGCTTCCTCGGCGGAATTACCCGTTATGAACTTAGTGTCCTATTAGGCGGCGATGGGATTTTATATGCCAACCTTATTGGTTCATTTTTGTTAGCTTTTATAACTTATTATTTTATTGAGCGGGGACTATTATCAGCATGGCTAAATGCCGGGATAGGAACTGGTTTTATTGGCGCTTTTACGACATTTTCAAGTTTAGCCACAACTATTGTTAAGCTTGAAAGCCAAGGTATAATTGCTAGCATCGGTTATTTTCTTGTGAGCTCTCTTGGCGGCTTGGCTTTGGCACTGCTCGGTTTTATGTTGGCACGAAAATACGGAGGTTCGCGGCAAGATGATTAATGTAGGGCTTGGAGCAGCAATTGGGGCTGTGATCCGTTATATCATCACAAGCTGGTGGAAAAAGTTAAGAATTGATTGGCCCCTAGCAACTCTGTTTATTAATATCACCGGTAGTTTTTTATTAGGCATTCTTACCAAAAATTTTGCTAGTAATTCATCGCTCATGCTATTATTTGGGATTGGCCTATTAGGAGGTTACACTACTTTTTCGACTTTTAACGTTGAACTAATTTCAATGATGGATGAAAGGCGATGGGGAATGTTCGCTGTTTATTTTGGCTTAAGTTATCTTGGGGGAGTTATTGCCACCATCTGTGGAATGATGATATGAAAGGAGTAAAAAATAGTGACAGAAACCAGACTACCAACGCAAATTGAAGTAAAAGGTGGAAGAGTCCACAACCTTAAGAACATTGATATCAATATCCCCCTACATAAATTTGTCGCAATTTCGGGGTTATCTGGTTCTGGGAAAAGCTCATTAGCGATGGGAATTTTATATGAAGAGGGATCTCGACGCTACTTAGAAGCGCTTTCTACTTACACAAGACGGCGGATAAAGTTAGGTGCTCAAGCCGATGTTACAAGTGTTAAACATATTCCTTCAGCACTAGCATTGAAGCAACGTCCCGCAATTCCATCTGAACGAGCAACCGTTGGAACAATGAGTGAGATGTTGAACGTAATTAGGCTGATCTTTTCGCGGCTTGGCGAACTAGTCTGTCCAAATGGGCATCGTTTAAAACCAAGCCTTGAAATCGCAGAGGTAATGAGTAAGAGCGGCGATGAAATGGGACAATTAACCTGTCCTACTTGCGGCACAAAGTTTTATGCCTATGGAGCAGAAGACTTTGCATTCAATTCTGACGGAGCCTGCTTACGATGTCATGGAACAGGAAAAGTTCGTGAACTGGATGAAAGTAAACTTATTAGGGATGAAAATCTTAGTTTAGCTGATGGGGCAGTTGCTTCATGGCATTTGCCTGGACGAAACTTTATGCCGAGTGTTGCTGAACAGGCCGGTGTTCGAATCCATGTTCCATATAAAGATTTAACCCCTAAAGAAAAAGATTTTGTTTTAAATGGTCCCCAAAAGAAGTTTAAGATGGACTTCCGCTCTGGAACAGGCCGTGTTTTTCATGACTTTAATGCTTTATATGAGAACGCCCATGAAGCGGTATTAGCATCTGCCAAAAGCAGTAAGAGCGAACGAGCACAAAAACGAATTAGCGAATTTTTCCATTATTCAACGTGCCCAGTTTGCCATGGGGCACGGTTAAAGCCAGAATTATTAAAACAATTAGCTGGTGGTTTAAATATTGCGCAAGTTAGTGACCTTACGCTTGGGGAATTAAGCAAGTGGAAGCAAGATGTATTAGCTGCTCTTCCTTCAGATATGAAAAAGATGGCGACTTCATTATTTAAAGAGTTTGATGATAATTTACGGCCATTATTGGAATTAGGTCTTGATTATTTAACTTTATCGCGAAACGGGAATACGTTATCGACAGGTGAATTACAACGTATTCAGCTTGCAAGAACTCTTCGAACTCAAACAACCGGTGTCTTATATATTCTGGATGAACCTTCCATCGGCTTGCATCCTGATAATATTACAGGCCTCTTAAATGTATTTAAGGAATTAGTGGCCCAAGGTAATTCATTAGTAGTTGTTGATCACAATGTTGATATTATCAAAGAAGCAGATTGGATTATTGAAATCGGCCCGGGTTCTGGAGAAAAGGGTGGAGAAATTCTTACGGAGGGAACACCATCGCAAATTGCTAACAACCCTCAGTCTAAGATTGGTCCTTATTTAAATGGGACGGCAGTATTAAAAAGTCGCCCCATAGCAAACGAACCAGCTAGTCAAGAGATTACCTTTGAAGTAAAAGATTATTACAATCTTAAAGACGTCTATGGAGAGATTCCGGTTAATCGGCTGACTGCTATCACTGGTTTTTCGGGTGCTGGTAAAACAAGTCTGATCCTTGATAGTTTAGTTCCTGCTATCCATGCTCAAGCAAGTGGGGCTAAATTACCTTCGCAAGTTCGAAAATTGTCAAGTCCGTTAAAAGAAGTAGTAAGTGTTGATGCAGCGCCAATCGGTAAAACTAACCGTTCAACAGTCGCAACTTATACCAGTATTATGGATAATCTGCGGAAGTTATTTGCAGCCCAGCCCTTAGCCAAAGAGAAACACTATACACCTTCTTACTTTTCTTATAATAATAAGCAGGGAGCATGTCCAACGTGTGGGGGCGCGGGGGTCGTAACTCTTGATATTCAATTCTTGCCAGATATGCAACAGACTTGTCCAACATGTGGGGGAAGTCGATACAATGAAGAAGTTCAAAAAGTTAAGTGGCAGGGATATTCAATTGTTGATCTCTTAAAATTAGATGTTCGGGCAGCGATGAGTGTATTTAAGGAAGTTCCGAAAATTGCTCGTGAACTTCAATTATTAGATGAAGTAGGCCTAGGATACCTGCACTTAGGCGAAAGTACGCCTAGTCTTTCTGGCGGTGAGGCGCAACGCTTAAAACTTGTTAAACACCTTAATCATAATCAAAGTGAAACGTTATTTGTATTTGATGAACCGACTATTGGCTTGCATCCCCTTGATGTTAAAACCCTTTTAGCGGTAATGCAGCAATTACTTGATCGGGGAGCGACAATCATTACTATTACTCATGACTTAAATTTGATTATTAACGCAGATTATATGCTTGATATGGGTCCGCGCGGTGGTAGCAATGGTGGGGAAATTGTGGCTCAGGGTAATCCGTTAGCCCTTATTCAAAAACCAGAAAGTTTAACCAGCAAGTATTTGGCAGAATATTGGTCAAGATTTAATTAAAGATAAAGGCTCCAAACATTCGGATTTGCCGGACGTTTGGAGCCTTGTTTTTTATCAAGTTAGTTATTTTGTTGCTGCTTTTTCTTCATGGTTTTGCCAGATTTTGCGAACGAGTAAATAACAGCCAATTAGAATTAAAATAGCGATTGCGACACCGATCAGTCGTCTAATGTTGCCTTTGAAAATAGCATCCCCACCAAAGGCATAGAGAAAGGAGGTCGGTGCCATTCCCACGGTTACCATCGCCAAGTAGCGTTTCCAACTCACATTTAAACGGGCACCAGCGTAGTTTACAAGTACACTAGGGATAACCGGAATCATAAAGCCGATTGTAAGTGCAATTAACGGATGCTTTTGCTGCAAGAGGTAATGAAGGATCTTATTTTCCTTTACCCGTTTGGAGAGGTTAATTTTACGAATTATACTCATTACAGTAGAGTTTCCTAAAATGTTTCCAACCCAATTAATCAGAAAACCGACAATTGGTCCATAACATAACCCAGCAAAGATACAAACAACGGAATTCGACATTCCCGGAATCGCATTTAGGATACCGATTAAAGCTACAAGAAGAAAGATATCTGTAAAACCATGACTTCTAATCATATGGAGAAGCTTAGCCTTATTATGGGCATTAAAGTCTAGTAGTAGGTCAATTTCTGGCTTATATGTTCGATAAATGAAGTAGAGAACGATGACGGCGAGGATAATTGCGCCAACGATCAGCCATGTTTTACTTAATTTACGCTCTTTCATGATTATTGTTCCTCCTTTGGTAGCGTAAACCCAGCCTTCTCAAAAAGGGAGGTAAGAGAATGTCGTAAAAGCGGATCATGAGCGTAAAGATAAGTTCCATATACACCACGTTTAAATAAAACGTTCAAAGAATTCATAATCATTCTTTTTTCTAAACTCTTAATTTCAGCTGGATCAGTTAGGTCGTCACGTTTTTTGAATGCTTCAACATCTGTATAACGATCTAAATTTACTTGAAGTTGGTTTGTTTGAGGTGTTTGGCTAATTGGCGGACCGATAATAATGCCGGTGTAATTTAAGTCAAACCCTTGGCAGGTGTAGATTGAGCCAACTTCACCAATGGTTTGAGGCAATTCTGCCCAGGGGGTGACTGTATAGTTATATTGATCCCAGGGCATTTTAAATCTGCCTTCCTCAATGTAATGTTTACCACCATCGAGTGTTGATGGATATCCAGATGTTGAAAGAATGCGGGAAAGTCCTACTTCTTTATTACGCTGAACAATTGCTTTCCTCATTTCCTCAGCATCACTGTAAATGCGAAAATCATAATGATCACGGGCGGATGCTGGTAAAGCAGTTAATTTATAGTTAGTAAATTCATTAAACCACTTAACTAATTCATCGCTCGCATTCATACGAAACATGTGGGTCAAATGGTAATCTTTATGGGGATATTGGTTTGTAATTGCCTGAAGTCGTTCAGGGGTCCAGAGACTTTTCATTCGTAAGACTTGGTATTGATCAAAGACAATTATGACAACTTTAGCACGTTTAATAATCTCGACAAGCTGATTATCATGGTAAAAATTATTATAATGATCGGGTTTGGATAATAAAAGATGAGCTTCATCAATAACAGCAACATCAATGGTTTGGCTTTGCTTATCCAATTGATTAATTAATGAAGTTGGCCGAGCGAAGTCCTTTTTATATAACTCTTTTATTGGCCCAGCAATCTCTTTATAGACTTTCAGAATTTCTGGATGGTTAACAAGAAAATAATTATTAGTATGATAAAGAACGGAATTTTGTTGTGTTCGCGCTTCTTTTTGAATGCGAACGAATAATTGTGATAAGATTATGCTTTTTCCAGTCCCAGCATCTCCGTAGACTGTATATATTGCAGGATGATTTTGTGTTAGATGGTGTTTAGTAAATGAAATAATATCATTGACGAGTTGTTCTTGCTCTGTCGTTAATTTTTTAAATGGTGAAATTTTGTTAGTTGCAGCGTTGTCTATATTTTTCATAATTATTTCCCTTTTAACGAATTACTCTATTTAATGATATCGAAATGCATGAATTTCGTCAATTTGAACTTGAGAGTAATTTACTCAATGCTTTAGAAAGTGTTAGAATAATAAGAGCATTAAGTATTATTAATTATTAAATGTAAAATCAAGAAGGAGTGGAATAGATGAATCTGCATCCTGATTACCTCTTAAATGAAGTTAATGAACCAAGCGATATTAAGGACATGTCACTTGACGAATTAAAACAATTAGCAACAGAAATGCGTCAACTTGTTCTTGAACGTGACGCAAAAATTGGTGGACACGTGGGCCCTAATCTTGGCGTAATGGAGCTAACAATTGCTTTTCACTATGTCTTTGATTCGCCCCATGATAAAGTTATTTGGGATGTTTCACACCAGAGCTATGCCCATAAAATGCTGACAGGTCGAAAGTTAGGTTTTCTTGACCCTGATCATTATGAAGATATTACCGGATTTACATCCCCAGAAGAAAGCGTTCATGACTTTTTTGAGATCGGTCATACTTCAACGTCAATTTCCCTTGCAGTGGGGATGGCTCAAGCGCGTGATTTGATAAAGCCTCAATCACATAATAATGTTATGGCAGTAATTGGGGATGGATCCTTAAGTGGCGGATTAGCTTTTGAAGGATTAAACAATGCTGCTAAGCTTAATTCTAACTTGATTATTCTCGTTAATGATAATCAAATGTCAATTGACGAAAATCAAGGTGGTCTATACAAGGGACTAAAAGAACTACAGGATACCAATGGTGAATCTCCCAATAATATTTTTAAGTTTATGGGGCTCGATTACAAGTACGTTGCAGATGGCAATGATTTGCAGACGATGATCGACACCTTTAAGGAAATCAAGGATATTGATCATCCAATCGTCCTTCATGTTAACACCTTAAAAGGGAAGGGGTATGAGCCTGCTGTTGAAGAAAAGATGAAGTATCATTGGCGCACTCCATTTGACTTAAAGACTGGTGAAGATAAGGTTAAAGTAAGTGGAGAATCATATAGCGATGCTGTCCTTGCTGAATTGGATAAGCAAATTGCAGCGGATAAGCCAGTTGTTGCTATTAATGCTGGAATTCCTGGTACGTTTGATCTTGGCAAGTTTAAGGCTAAGCACCCAGATCGTTATTATGATGTTGGGATTGCTGAACAGGATTCAATTACGACTGCTGTTGCAATGGCGCAAGCAGGTGCACGCCCTGTTGTATTTCAAAATAGTACTTTCCTGCAACGAGCATATGATCAATTAATTCATGATATGGCATTAAATGATGCTCCGGTTGTAATGATTGTGCGAGGCGGGTCAATTTCAGAAAGCTCTGCTACTCATCAAGGAACATTTGATATTTCAATGATTAGTGATTTGCCAAACATTGAATATTTAGCACCAACAAACGTCGAAGAAATGATTTCGATGTTACGGTGGGCAATCAATCAAACTGATGAACCAGTAGTAATTCGTCAACCAGAAAAGCCTCTTCTTCACGGGACGCCAACACAAGATGACTACAGTACGATCAAGTACGATATTGCTCATCGCGGAAGTGAGGTTGCAATTATGGCTGTTGGTGACTTCTGGGAACTTGGTGAAAGGGTAAGGAAGGAACTTCAAGACAAGCTTAACATTGATGCTACATTGATCAATCCAAAGTCTGTAACTGGAATCGATTCAGATGTCCTTCACCACCTAGCAGAAAATCATGATGTAGTTGTTACGCTAGAGGATGGGGTCCTTAGTGGGGGCTTCGGGGAAACAATTGCTCGTTACTATGGACCAAAGGGAATGAAAGTTTTGAACTTTGGAGCACCACGGGAATTTGCGGATAATGTTCCTACCGAAGTACTATATGAATGGTACCACTTAACCCCTAAACAAATTGTGGATGATATTGAGCAGGTTATCCATTCACTATAAGTTAACAGAGCTGTCATCGCAGGTAAGGATTACTTGTAGGTGATAGCTTTTTTCGATTTAAAAAATGCGAATTGCTTCTCTTTACGTATATATATTAAAGAGTATATAAAAGAGGAGCGAGATAATATGAACCATTTAAACCACCTTCGTGTATTGCGAAACACTTGCTTAGTAGGCTTAACGACAGCGTCAACGATCCTTTCGCTGTCGTTAAATACTCCACCAGTTTTAGCTACAACTCAAGAGCTAATTACGCAGCCTGTATCTAACGCAAATAACCAGAAAGAATGTGTCCAAATCAAACGTGTAATTTATTTTCATCTCTTAAATGAAGTTAAAAAAGTGGAACAAGTGTCTTATGCTCACCGTGAAGTACCGAATGATCCAACCAAAAAGGCAATTTGGATTATTGAACCTTTTGAAGAAGTTAATGTCCCTGACCAAGCCGGTTTTAGACCATCAATGGATAAGATTCCAACTGTTACAGAAATAGAGGATTTATCACAATTAAAAAGCGCAGTAAATGTTTATTATCAGCCCCTCAATAAAGATGAAGGGCCAAAAAAAGACAGCAAAGAGAATACGTTAGCAGAAAAGCAAAAGGAGGGGCAAGCAAAGGAGAATAAAAAAGAGGAAAAGCAAGATTCACAGGACAATTACCCCATGAAAGAAGATCTGGGGGATGATAATCAGGTCACGGAAAATTATGAGGAGGTAAATAATACAAGAAAGCAGCAAAATGTGCACCAACGGATAGCAGGTATTAATAATCGACTAAATCGTTCACATCGGGATTCACGTAAAAACGATAATTCTGACCAGCAAATACTTCCACAGACAGGAAATGAGACTGATAATTTAACGACTTTTCTTGGCTTGGGAATAACGGTAACGGTCGCGGGGATGAGTCTTTTTTCGCTAAATAGAGCGCACAAAAAGAAATAAAACAAAAAAACTTGATAAAAGGACTTGCATTTTTAATTTTCTAATAGTATTCTAATGTTATTGAAAAACGAAATGGAGGAAACTAAAATGCAAATTTACAATAAATCGATTATTCATCACCTAACCTCCACCTCAACCACAACAACAATTACCGTGGTTGAGTAGTTTTAATATCTCTTAAATCTGTTAGCAATAGCTATTCAAGATGTCTCAACCACTTATCAAAAATTGACAAGGGTTGGCTAGGGACATTTTGGGTAGCTTTTTTATTTAAAGTGAGGTTAGAATGATGGATAATCAGAAAAATGAAGTTAAATTAAATCGGACAATGACTCCCGGACAAATGGAAATGATTGCAATTGGTGGGACAATTGGTAGTGGTCTTTTCATGGGAGCCACATCAACTATTAAATGGACTGGTCCTTCTGTCCTATTAGCATATGCCTTTGTAGGTTTAGTCCTGTATGGTGTTATGCGTGCGTTAGGGGAAATGATCTATATCAGTCCAGGAACTGGTTCCTTTGCGGACTATGGGTCTAAATATATTCATCCCTTAGCTGGATACCTGACAAAGTGGAGTAACGTCTTTCAGTTTATCATTGTTGGTATCTCGGATATTATCGCCATGAGTCAATACCTTAATTATTGGTGGCCTAACTTGCCAGACTGGATTTCTGGGTTAGTAATGATCATTATCTTAACTCTTGCGAACCTTGCATCTGCTAAGGCATATGGCCGGTTGGAATTCTGGTTTGCGATGATTAAAGTTGTTACAATTATTTTTATGATCATTCTTGGATTGTTAGTAATTGTCCTTGGGTTGGGTAACAATTGGCATCCGGTTGGAATTTCCAATTTATGGTCACATGGTGGATTCTTTACTGGTGGATTCATGGGATTCATGTTCTCACTATCTGTGATTGCTGGATCCTATCAAGGAATTGAATTACTTGGTATTACTGCTGGTGAAGCCGCTTCACCACGCCATGCAATTGTTAAGTCAGTTAAATCTGTTATTTGGCGGATTTTAATTTTCTATATTGGGGCAATTTTCGTTATCGTTTCCATTTATCCATGGGACGAATTAAAAGCAGTTGGATCACCATTCGTTGAGACATTTACTAAAGTTGGTATTACTGGAGCAGCTGGAATCATTAACTTTGTTGTTTTGACTGCTGCATTGTCCGGTGCCAACTCAGGAATCTATAGTGCTAGTCGGATGCTTTTCAAGCTTTCAGTTGGTGGTGAGGTTCCTAAGGTCTTTAGTAAATTGTCAAAGCGGGTTGTACCAAATGTTGCGATCTTAACAATTTCATTCTGGATTTTCCTTGGCTTTATTGTTAACATGCTTCTATCAATGTTTAATGCAGCCTCTGCTAATATCTTCGTGATTGTATATAGTTCAAGTGTCCTTCCCGGAATGGTACCATGGTTTATTATTTTGATTTCAGAATTAAACTTCCGGCGTAATAATCCGGCTGAATTAAAGGATCACCCATTCAAGATGCCATTTTATCCAGCATATAACTACTTTAGCTTGATTGCGCTAAGTGTTATCTTACTATTTATGTTCTTTAACCCAGATACACGGATTTCAGTCAGTGTTGGGGCAGTCTTCTTAGTTATTATGAGCATTATCTACAAGTTAAGAACTCAGCGCCAAGATAAATTAGCATAAAGAATAAGTACTCTCGAAACAGATTGTTTTGGGAGTATTTTCTTTTATCAATTAAAATGATAAAATACTTTTACGAACATACGTTTAAGAGGAAAGGTATTTTAGAAACATGCGATTTCGATTCAATAAAAAGACTCAGTATTTACTTTTAGCTTTAGTAGCGGTTCTCGGCATTGGTAGTTTTTCCCAGCCATCTGACAAGGGAAGTACCTTACCACAGGGAATCCAACGGGTAGCATCTTGGCGCCATTCCAGCAATAATAATCGATCATCTTCTTTTACGCCGCCAACCCAAGAGCAGGCTACGGGTGTTCTTTCTAATGGTGTCCGTCAGCAGTTAGGAACATCTGACATAAAGTGGAATGGTTACGGAGCGTTTATTTTAAATAACAATCAGACGGCACTAAACGCAAATATTAATAATGCGCCATACGCTGTTAATCGACGTGATTCGCGTGGACGAGCATGGCAGGGAGACGCCTGGCTCAATCGTACAACACGCCAATACCGTAATCGGAATGAAACTGGGAATGGAGCCACTAATTGGAAGCCAGCTGGATTTTTACAAGCCCATAACTTAAAAGGTGGTATCTCCCATGCTTATGATCGCGGACACTTACTAGGATATGCATTAGTAGGTGGTATCCGTGGTTTTGATGCTTCAGAGTCAAATCCCGCTAATATTGCAACTCAAACTGCTTGGGCCAACGAAGCTCGAAGCAGTACATCAACCGGGCAGAACTACTATGAAGGCTTAGTGCGAAAAGCTCTGGATCAAAATAAACAAGTTCGTTATCGGGTAACTGACGTATATGATGGTAATAATTTAGTGCCTTCGGGTGCCCATATTGAGACCAAGTCAAAGGATGGCAGTTTGCAATACAATGTATTCGTCCCCAATGTGCAAAACAATATTAGTATAAATTATGCAACAGGGGCAGTAACGCAAGTGAACACGAATTAAAAAACTATGTAATTAGAATAATCCCTCAATACTTCATTTGATTAAAGTATTGGGGGTTCTTTATCATCTGCATATAAAACTAGCGTAGAAACAAAATATTTCGATGGTCACTTGCAAAATTGGTTTAAATAAACGAAAATAAAAAGAGTTAATATTGTTTAGAAAAGGACTACGCCAATGACAGATTTAGATCTAAAAAAGATTCATATTGTTTTTAATGGTCAGGATACTCCACCATTAAAGATTAGCCAGCTTTTTGATGCTAATAAGTTCAATCGTTTAACAGCAGTTACTGGTAACGTGACTGCCGACTTTATTAATCAGTATCTAAGTCGATTCATTAAAGTCGAAGTTGCACTGAGCAGCCCTGAAAATTATGAAGCTAAAACTGGTGATGAAGTGATTACTAAGGTAGCTTTAACCAATGCATTGCTATCTGCTGCTAATAAAAAGCCTGCTAAAGTCTTTGAAGCATTAACTAGTGACAATCAAGCAAATGTGTTGAACAATCTTTTTCAAGTTGCAATTGCACCAACCCAGGCTATCCATTCACGTTTTTACCTCCTAAGTAATTCCGAGACCCATGATACTCGTGTGATTTTGGGAAGTCTTAACTTGGACAGTGCTTCATTTGATAAAGAGCGTAACCAATATGAAGAAATATTAGTCTTTGATGATGACATTCGGCTATTTCAAAATCTTGATAACCACTATAAGAATGACATCAAGCCAGTATTACGACCATTTTTTACTGAAAATCTTTTAAATGCAGCACAAAATCAAATTGATGAGAGCTTGAAAGATACTAAAGGAACTAAGAATGCGGTTGTAATTCTTGATAATGAAGTTACCGATCAAATCGCAGCGGCAGATATGACCGACTTGATTAGTCATGACGTTCAAAAACAAATTGATGAAAATAAAATTCCCGCAATGATTACTAAGTCGATGCGAGATATTACGACTAACCGCTCTCAAGATAAAGAAGAAGCAGAACGACGAATTCAACAACACGATACAATTTACACTTTGCAAAAAACAGCTGTATCGCCACGAGCAGCTAAGCCAAAATTGAAATCGCGCGAAAAGATTTTTAAACAAGTTCAGGATGCATTGATTAGCGGTATGACACCACAACAACGGTCAGCAGAGAAGAAGTATACAACGTTCTTATATGATCGTCCGATGGAAAGAAATCTGGTTAACAATAATAGTGGCCTGTACGTACCGAATGATACAGGCACGCACCCAATTCAATTTGGAAAGATTGCGACTATTAGTCAAATTCGTGATGGCTTAAAGAGTATTGATGCGGTATTAAAAGGGTATCAGCAATACGTTGTTGACTACAATGATGATTATGGCAAGCGATTCTATGAAGCTATTTTATATAGTTTTACGGCACCATTTTTATGGGAAATTCGTGCGAAAGCTAGTTTGAATCCTGAAGATGGGAATGATATTCCTAACTTCTTGATTCTAGGAGCAACTGCTGGTTCTGGAAAGTCAACCCTATTACGGATTATTAATCAATTGACATGGAACACTGATCGGTCATTAATTGATTTTGGGACTATCTATCCTACAGATACACCGCAGAAAAAAGCAAAAACTGTTGATGCAATTGAGCACTACATGAAGCTTGGAAGTTCATACCCCGTTTTAATGGATGAGATTGAACCATACTTTTTCCAACAAGATCAATATAGTCGGCACTTAGTTGTTGATACGATGAATGAATTGGTCAACAATCCACATGCAATTGCGCCATTAATCGGAACAACTAACTATGATTCTGGTTTTACGATGCTACGTGAAACTGCACGGCGAACTTATTATCTCCAAATTGATAAGGTTATCGATGACCAGCAAAAAGGTGAAGCCAATAAATATATCTATAATGTACGACAAACCTTAAATAATACGCTGTTTAAGGACTTTGTAATGCGGATGGCAAGCTTACTGGAGGACGATGAAACGCCATGGCGCGCATTCGATGAAAAGACTGGTAAACTTGACTTCTTAGCAAATACCCGTAAGATTTTCTGCGATTACTATCAAATGGCGGATATGGAAGTACCTCCTTACTTTGCGGATGAAATCTGTGATGACTTTAAGGAAAGTTCGCGTAACCGGTGGGCTAAACTTTACCTAACACAGGAAGAAGACTTTAAATACCGGCAACAAGATCATAGCTTGTTATTTGATATCTCGAAGCTTAATACTTTCAATGGTTTTACTGCCGATAGTATTGAAAAGTACCGGAATGCACTGCCAATTGAACTCTGTGTGGATGGTATCAATGGCAAGCGTGGCAAATTTGTGGAAATTAAAGCTGATGAATTCTTTAAATGGATTGGTGAACGCAACCCATATGCTGAAGATACTGCGGAAAACGAAGCAAATAATGAAGAAACGTTAACTACGAATACAGCTGAAAAAGTTACGGAATCGCCTGTTAAAGAACAAAAGAAGGGATTCTGGGCACGATTATTTGGCTAATATAAAAAGGTCTGGGACGCAAATAGCATTCAAGACCTTTTTATTTACTATTAATTTTTTGTGCCTTTTGTTTCGGATAATGTTTCAGATTTTCAAGCCGATTTACCAAGGGTTTTGCATATTTTACGTAGAGTGGATTACGAAGGAGCCAGTTATGAAAACGTGGTGAAATTTTAGTGATACACCATATTGTGAGGAGGAAGAATGGAACCTGCGGAATTACAGGGAGGAGCATCCCAATTATCCCACCAACGAATGAAATGCTCCCTAACAAGATCCATCCAAGTTTTAATACTAATTTTAAGATCATTAAAAGTTCCTCCTTTCTTTCATACTATCGTTATTATTATTCTATCATGAGCGTATGAAAAAAGGGGTGGGGAGCTGCTTAAGTTTTTATTACATTTAAGTTACGGAGAGAAATAAATTGACATTTTATACAATTAGCTATTTATCAAACCACCAACATATGAATCAACTATTCAATTATATTGCTATTATCATCTTTATCCTTCTGATTGCAGTAATGGCATTTTTATATTTACGGCATCGCCTTATTACCCGTTATCGTGATTTAGGAATAATTTTCTTTTTGCTATTGTTACTTTTTATTGGTTTTCAAGTTACCGATATGGAAAAAAGTACCACACAGCAATCCCAAACAACTCAGATGATTCCCTTTATTAAGGCGGTTGCTCGGGATCATAATGTTTCTCCACAAAAAGTAGTTGTTAATTCCACAACTTTAACGGATGGAATTCTTGTTCGAATTGAGGATCGGGATTACCGTGTCAATTTAAGTCAAACGGGAGATAATTATACCCTTACACGAGCACATGTTGTTAATCATCAGGTTAATTTAATGAAGTAGGAGAGAAGAATGGATACTTATTCGTTAATCATTATAAAGTTTGTCCTTGGTATGCTATGTTTGATTCTGCAGATTAATTTATTGGGGAAAGGGAATCTTGCGCCAACATCCGCCATTGATCAAGTTCAAAATTATGTTTTAGGTGGTATTATTGGCGGAATTATCTACAATAGTGATATTTCTGTTCTTGAATTTATAATGGTCCTTTTGATTTGGACATTAATTGTATTTATTGTGAAATTTGCTAAAGATCATAATATTTGGGTAAGAAGAATTATCGATGGGCGCCCGCAAATATTAATTCGGAACGGAAAATTATTAGTAGAGAATTGTATGCGTGCAGGAATCAGTGCTAATGACCTTATGTTCCGTCTTCGTGGTCACGGAATTTATGAAGTTGCTAAGGTCAAGAGTGGAATTTTAGAACAAAATGGTCAACTTGTAATCATCGAAAATGATGAAGCAAATGTTCGCTTTCCGTTAATTAATGATGGACAGATCAATATTGACGTAATGGAATTGATTCATCATGATGAACAGTGGGTATTTGAACAAATCCATAAAGCAGGATATGGCAGTGTTGATGACATCTATCTTGGCGAATATATTAATGGTAAATTAACTTTAATTCCATATCCAAAAGCTTAAAAGGCCATCCCCTTTATAATTTTCAAGCGTATAATAAGAGGGAACTACAAAATGAAATGATAAGAAGATGATTTGATGAAAAAGTCGTTAAAAATTGCCGGGATTAGTATTGGTAGTCTAGTTCTTCTTGCATTTGGTATTCAAGGTTTCTTATTACGAGGTACGCCTGGACAATCTTTATCACCGCAAAATTATCAAGATAAAGTGAATTATTCTTCTGTGCCTACGTTACTTATTCCCGGTTGGGGTGGAAGTACGATTACTTATAATAAAATGATTAAGTACTATCAACAGAAAAACATTGCACAAAAAGTTCTAACGATTTGGGTTGCTCCTAACGGACGTATCTGGACAGAGGGAAACTTTCATGGGCAAAAGAATGCTTTAATTCAAGTTTTATTTACTTGGAACTATAATGGTACCTACCATCCACAGATTAAGCAACTGACGATTGTTTTGAATTATTTGCAGAAACATTATTATATGCAGAAAATTAATGTCGTTGCCCACTCATATGGAGGAACAGAATTCATTCATGCTTATATGGGTTCAAAATATCTTCAAGATCATATGCGGTTAAATAAAGTAGTCTTTTTAGGGGTACCAGTTGAAGAAAGTCTTAGCGATCAGTTAAAATATCGCTATCATTTAGTTAATAAATCGACAGACAAGAATTTTCACCAATTATTTTTAGAGATGAAAAATTGGCAATTAAATTATCCAGTTGAAATTTATAATTTAATGGGTAGTGAAGAAGGCAGTAAAACAACTGATGGAGCTGTTCCTCATATCCAATCGGAAATGTTAAAATCATTAATTAAAGCTCATCCATCGATTAGGTATCATCAAAAAGTATATCCAAAAACTACTCATTTTCAATTACATCACCGCACAAAAATTTTAAACAATATCGCTAACATTTTATGGGGAAGGAATTAAAATGAATAAAGAACATGGTCAAGTAACAGGAATTATATGGCGTGGGCCGGATGACTTAGCTATATACCAACAATTAAAAGAGTATGCAGATAAAAAAGGTATTTCAGTTTCAAAGGCAGCCAAGCAATTAATTAACACAGCTCTCAGGAAAGATTAAAAAATCCTAATTGGTTAAGTTTATTATTCCATGATAGAATCTTAAATGTACAAAAATTAAAGGGGAGTTCACTTAATGACAAATCAAAAAAGTAAGACAGTATATTTCTGTGCCGGGTGGTTTACTGACAAGCAAAATAAAGCTTATGAGGATGCAATGAATGCAATTAAGGCTAACCCTACAGTAGATGTAGAGAATTCTTATGTGCCATTACAACACCAATATAAAGGATTACGTGTTGATGAACATCCAGAGCTTTTGCAAGATCGCGAATGGAGTACAGCAACTTACAATGGTGATCGAGTAGGTGTTTCAACTTCTGATATGCTTTTAGCAGTCTACATTCCTGAAGAAGAAGATGTAGGAATGGGTGTTGAATTAGGAATGGCACGCGCACTAGGTAAATATATTATGGTAGTGATTCCTGATGAGGACTTTGGTAAACCAATTAATTTAATGAGTTGGGGAATTGCAGATAATTTCATTAAAATGTCAGAACTTCCTAATTACGATTTTAATAAACCATCTTACAATTTCTACGATGGTGGAGTATATTAAGAAAAAAAGATGTGCGATTTCAACTCGCGCATCTTTTTTACAAAATGTTAGTTTACATAATATCTCTAACGGTTAATAAATTGATGTTCAATCTCTGACAATAGCCCAGCATGATTGTTATCGTATCTTGTAACTTTATCAGCAACTTTTAGTAGGTCATCAGTAGCATTTTTCATTGCATATCCATAACCAACTTCTGATAACATCTCAATATCGTTTGAAGTATCTCCAAAAGCAACTACTTGATCTAGAGTTCCGTTCAAGTAATTTTCAACTAGTCTTTTTAATCCCAAGGCTTTATTTACGCCTGCCGGTAGGATATCAATGCCATAAGCTCCACTATAAGTTGCTTGAATTAAGTTTGGAAACTGCTCATTTAATTGATTTACATATCCTTGGATAATAGTTTGGGATAATTTGCGTTTGGCCCAACCAATGTTTAAGTTATAAATTGGCTCAGTGATTTTTTGAAGGTCAGAAAAATATGTGTGGTGGGGATAAAAAGGGACTGGAACATCGCGATACTGCTCGGCAAGGATTGTTTGTGTTTCGCCAGATAAAGATAGGATGTCAGGGCTAGGGAACGTATGCTTAATAAAAGCATAAAGTTGTTGCAACGTCGCAATTGAATGAGTCTTGCCGTATACAGATTTGCCGTTTATTATCAGTCGTCCGCCATTTTCTGCTACAAATTCTGTTACAAGTGGGCACGGTTGAAAGATCGTTGACAATGCATCGTAACTATTCCCACTTGCAATAATAAAGTGATAGTTTTGTCGTTGTAATAGTTCAATATCTTTATTTAAACGGTTAACGTCGAATTTATCATTATCATCTAGTAAGGTGCCATCAACATCGATCGCAATAAAACGGTATTTTCCCATTTGATTTCCTCTCTGAAATATTAATTTGTAGAAGAATCTTGTGGCTTTTCTACAGTAGTTTTACTTTTAAGTTGTTGCCTTAACTGTGTATTTTCTTTTTGCAGTTGGTCAATCTTTTTTTGATACTTTTTTAATTCGTCCTTACTAACACGCGATGATTGTAATTCTTTTAATTGCTTATTAGTTTTGAGGTGATTAGAAAATGATAGCAAGTAAATAATAATAGCCCCAATAAGTAAACAGATAAAGATTAGCAGCACTAGTGGCATTTTTACTTGTGCTCCAAAAAGATTGACTACTACAGTTGCCGTATTTAATAGTGCAAAGATAGCGATTATGATCAGAATAACGATTGAAGCAATGGTTGTAGATTGCTTTTTCATGGAAAATTCCCCCTCATGTTTTATGTAACATATCTATTATATTAACTTAAGAAATGCTGGTAAAGGAGAAGGGGGAATAAATAAGCGTCATATGTATTTGTATTTTTAAATAAAATTGACAAATTCTCTTTATTTTTTTAATAAATGCGCTAAAATAGGAATATAAGGCGTCCTTAGTGTAATGGATAGCACATGAGATTTCGGTCCTCATGATCCGAGTTCGACTCTCGGGGGACGCATTTTTGTAAGATTGTATAAAAAAGAAGCTCCGATAAAATGCTGATATAACGGCATTTTACCGGAGCTTTGTTTAGTTAAAATGGTATGAAATGGTGAAAGTTTGTAAAGTTGGGGAACATTTGGGGAACATCGGCAATTTTTGTGCACCAAAAATAATCATTGCCGTAAACTTATTTGATTTAATTGAGTGTGCGGGTGCTTTCAATAGAAAAATTTTTGATTATGGAATATATTTTAATAGTAGTAAAGCTATAGCAATCTTGCTATAATTAGTAATAAATAAGCTATAATAAAGGAAATAGTGCATGTATGAAGTAGTTTTTTACGAAGATAAAAATGGAAATAGTGAAATTGGTGATTATTTCGAGAAAATTTCGCAAAGTAAACAAAAGCAAGATAAAGCAATTTATTTAAAAATGCGCCATCAAATTAAGATGTTACAAGCTCTTGGTCCTGTGTTACATACACCACAAGCAAAAAAAGTTAAAGGGTTATAGGCATCAACTATGGGAGTTACGACCTATGCCAGAAAGAGTATTTTATGGAGTATGGAAGAAAAATAATTTTGTATTATTAAATCATTATGCTAAGAAAAAGGATGAAACAGATCCTCGTCAGATAGAAAGAGCCTTGTCGCTACTTGACGATTGGTACGAAAGGAAGGGTAAATAATGAGAAAATGGGAAAATATAGATAAGCATCAGACGGCTGCAACAAAAGAAGAATTATCGATTATTGATACCTTGTCTTTTTTAGAAGTACAAAGAATTAAACAGGGCATTTCGCAAACAGAATTTGCAAAAAAAATCGGTATGACACAACCTCAATTGGCTAAAATCGAGAATTTAGATTCAATCCCTACGCTGCCTACATTAAATAAATATGCTGCTGGATTAGGTTTGCAAATCAAGTTGTCTATTTCTCCATTGATGGAAGCCAAGTAGATAAATATTAACAATAGTTGCACCGTGAAGTAATTTCATGGTGCTTTTTGATTTTGTCAATAATGTGAAAGTTGGATTGTTATTAGTTTGCTTTTTAGTAGTAAAGGCAAGAAATGATCTATGGCCGGGTTAAATACTTATCTAAAAAGTCCATCACAATTTTAAATACCTGTGGTTGAAGGAATTTTACATCCATGTGACTTGCACCTTCAATTTCGTATAATTCAGTAGGAACGTTGTTTTCAACTAATGCATCATAAAGCTTTTCACTATCTTTGATTGGAACAACGACATCCTCCGTACCATGAAAGATAAGAAAAGGCGTAGAAGTAGAATTTACATACGTGAGGGGATTTGCAGCAGAATCAAGCTCGGGAGCGTTTTCAGGCTCAGCGCCAAGCAAGTTACGGTAAACAAAATCAAAATCGTTTGATGCACTTCCTGTTTTAGCGGTTAAGGGATCAACTACACCATAAAAAGGAACCGCTACTTGAACATCACTGGAGTAATCTAAATTAGCACCTTTGTCGAATTGGTTAAGGCCATTAGTAACACCTAACATACTTGCCATATGACCACCAGCTGATTCTCCCATCGCAATAAACCGATTAGGATCAGCTTGAAAGCGCTTGGCATTAGCTCTTATATAACGAATAGCAGCCTTAGCATCTTCCAATTGCCCAGGAAACTGAACTTTATTGCTATCACGATATTCGACACCAACAACAATATAACCATGCCGAGCAAAATCAACCAAATTTGGCAGATGAACATTGTGATCAGTATCCATCCAGCCACCACCAGCAAACCAAAAAATTACTGGGTAACGTGTATCATCATTAGTTTGAAAATGCCGAATGACTGAAAGCTTCAAATCTCGCGTTGTATTACCAAGCCATCCAGGAACTTGCGTATACGTAATATCTGAATCTAGCCATAAACCGTCACGTACTTGATCAACTTTAAGCGTATGTTTCATGATAAAAACTCCTTTTAAAATACTTTTGACATAGACTTCAACAATAGTATTACATAAATCTTTTAAAAGATAAATCAAAAGTATTAGTTTTGTTTAGAAAAAGTTTTATTAAAGTTAAAAATAAGTATTCCTAAATTTCAAGAATAAGTTAGCCACTGGACTCAAATAAATAATACTGACCAAT
>ENA-ORUR01000187-ORUR01000187.1-human-gut-metagenome-genome-assembly--contig:-NODE-187-length-47967-cov-37.9028_pt1 | contig 47967 bp, 51 predicted proteins | sample MGYA00242086_ERZ509223 | MGnify/ENA primary metagenome ERZ509223 (study PRJEB26280, sample SAMEA2338820) | human gut metagenome | biome: human gut; feature: human-associated habitat; material: faeces... | reverse complement strand
CCTGCCTGTCACGCAGGGGGTCGCGGGTTCGAGTCCCGTCCGTTCCGCCACTTATTAAGAAGCCTCGAGTTAACGCTCGAGGTTTTTTTTCGTCTGTATATCTATTATTGCCAGAATCGCAAAAATCCTCTGCATTTTACGCTCTTTTTCCTCAACAGTCTGAAGCCCATAATCACCTCAGTTAACGAAAATAGCATTAAAAGAGGCATATTATGGCTATCCCTGCATTTGGTTTAGGTACTTTCCGTCTGAAAGACGACGTTGTTATTTCATCTGTGATAACGGCGCTTGAACTTGGTTATCGCGCAATTGATACCGCACAAATCTATGATAACGAAGCCGCAGTAGGTCAGGCGATTGCAGAAAGTGGCGTGCCACGTCATGAACTCTACATCACCACTAAAATCTGGATTGAAAATCTCAGCAAAGACAAATTGATCCCAAGTCTGAAAGAGAGCCTGCAAAAATTGCGTACCGATTATGTTGATCTGACGCTAATCCACTGGCCGTCACCAAACGATGAAGTCTCTGTTGAAGAGTTTATGCAGGCGCTGCTGGAAGCCAAAAAACAAGGGCTGACGCGTGAGATCGGTATTTCCAACTTCACGATCCCGTTGATGGAAAAAGCGATTGCTGCTGTTGGTGCTGAAAACATCGCTACTAACCAGATTGAACTCTCTCCTTATCTGCAAAACCGTAAAGTGGTTGCCTGGGCTAAACAGCACGGCATCCATATTACTTCCTATATGACGCTGGCGTATGGTAAGGCCCTGAAAGATGAGGTTATTGCTCGTATCGCAGCTAAACACAATGCGACTCCGGCACAAGTGATTCTGGCGTGGGCTATGGGGGAAGGTTACTCAGTAATTCCTTCTTCTACTAAACGTAAAAACCTGGAAAGTAATCTTAAGGCACAAAATTTACAGCTTGATGCCGAAGATAAAAAAGCGATCGCCGCACTGGATTGCAACGACCGCCTGGTTAGCCCGGAAGGTCTGGCTCCTGAATGGGATTAAGCCTCTCTGACAGCTCCTCCGGGAGCTGTTTTTACATGCTCGCTAAGGAAATCGATAAAAGCCCGGATGCGCGTACTTACCGCACGGTCGCTGTAATAGACGGCACTGAATGGCATTTCCACTGGCAACACTTTATCTGCCATTAACTCCACCAATTCTCCGCGAGCGATTTCTTTGTCGATCATGTAGTCGGACAAACACGCAATCCCGTTGCCACTCAGGCAAAGCTGTTTCAGTGTTTCCCCACTATTGGATGACAAACCGTACTTCACCTCATGTAATTGTCCATCGCTACGGGCTATCGGCCAGGTATTGAGGGAAGCGGGTTCAGTGAATCCCAGGCAAATATGTTGCTTTAAATCGTCGATCGTTTCTGGCTTCCCGTAGCGGGAAATATAATCGGGGGAGGCGATAATTTTTCGATAACTGTTAAATAACGGCCTGGCACGTAAGCTGGAATCCGTTAACGTACCAGCGCGTATCGCGACATCCACTTTTCTTTCGATCAAATTAATAATCGTTTCGGAGGAGACTAGCGACAAAGTGACTTCCGGATAGCGTTCACGGAAAGGCTTAATTAACGGCATCAGAAAGTGCAGCACCACTGGAGTTGCGGCATCGATCCGTAACAGTCCACGCGGTGTATTACGCGTCTCCATAATTTCTGATTCTGCCGCTGCCATCTCCTGCAAAATTGACTGTACGCGACGAAAATAACGCTCGCCTTCTTCCGTCAGGCTAAGTTGTCGCGTGGTCCGATTAAGCAGGCTAACGCCAAGTTTCATCTCCAGCTTTTTCACCGCCCGGCTTACCGCTGAGTTTGCTTGCCCTAATTGTTCCGCTGCCCGGCTAAAGCTGCCGCTTTCGACGACCGAAACAAAAATGGCGAGTTCTTCCGACGTGGCTTTCATTTTTGCTCCTGTTGCAAAATAGAAGAGATATTTTGAATTTATTTGTCATTAAACCATCAGGATGCGTGATATGTCATGCGATTTAATGTTCTCCATAATGAGCAAAATTCTGACCGGTGTAAGCACTTGCTTACATAACAATATACAATTGCTCGTTGAAAGAGTGAGCTAAAATCCCTATAACAGTAGAACCCTCCCGAGTGCGGAAGGGTTGACGTAATAGAGGTTTCAAAGTCAAAAGTGCGAAAAAACACCTATGCCATGCGCTATGTTGCCGGACAACCTGCGGAAAGGATCTTACCGCCGGGGTCTTTTGCGAGCATCGGCCAGGCATTACCACCTGGGGAACCGTTAAGTACCGAAGAGCGTATTCGGATCCTGGTGTGGAACATATACAAACAGCAACGCGCTGAATGGTTGTCGGTATTAAAGAACTACGGCAAAGATGCACATCTGGTGTTATTGCAGGAAGCGCAGACAACGCCAGAGTTAGTACAGTTTGCGACCGCTAACTATCTTGCCGCCGATCAGGTACCCGCTTTCGTGCTGCCACAACATCCTTCTGGCGTAATGACCCTTTCGGCGGCACATCCAGTGTATTGCTGCCCGTTACGTGAACGAGAACCCATTTTGCGTCTGGCGAAGTCGGCACTGGTGACGGTCTATCCATTACCTGACACCCGCCTGTTGATGGTGGTTAATATACACGCCGTCAACTTCAGTCTGGGCGTGGATGTCTATAGTAAGCAGTTACTTCCTATTGGCGATCAGATAGCTCACCACAGCGGCCCGGTCATTATGGCGGGAGATTTCAATGCCTGGAGCCGTAGAAGGATGAACGCGTTATATCGCTTTGCGCGGGAAATGTCGCTGCGCCAGGTGCGTTTTACCGATGATCAGCGCCGTCGGGCGTTTGGTCGCCCGCTCGATTTTGTTTTCTACCGTGGTCTGAACGTCAGTGAAGCTTCTGTACTGGTTACGCGCGCTTCCGATCACAATCCGCTACTCGTTGAATTCAGTCCCGGCAAGCCTGATAAATAAGGTATGTCAGGTCTGCCACAGGGCAGACCAACGTTTGGCGCTGCGCAAAACGTGAGCGCGGTGGTGGCGTATGACTTATCTGCCCACATGCTGGATGTCGTGGCACAAGCTGCCGAAGCCCGGCAACTGAAAAATATCACCACCCGCCAGGGATATGCCGAAAGTCTGCCATTTGCCGATAACGCATTTGATATTGTTATCAGCCGTTATTCTGCCCATCACTGGCATGATGTTGGTGCAGCACTGCGAGAAGTGAATAGGATATTGAAACCTGGCGGTAGGCTGATTGTGATGGACGTAATGTCTCCGGGTCACCCAGTGCGCGACATCTGGTTACAGACGGTAGAAGCATTACGCGATACCTCTCACGTACGAAACTACGCCAGCGGTGAGTGGTTGACGTTAATCAATGAAGCCAATCTGATAGTTGATAATTTAATTACAGATAAGTTACCGCTGGAATTTTCTTCATGGGTCGCGAGAATGCGTACGCCAGAAGCGTTAGTAGACGCTATTCGCATTTACCAACAGAGCGCATCGACAGAGGTGAGAACGTATTTTGCCTTGCAGAATGATGGCTTTTTCACCAGTGATATCATCATGGTAGATGCACATAAAGCGGCATAAATAAAAAAGGCACCGGGGGAATCGGTGCCTTTTTATTATCTGGTTTGTCAGGAATCTGGCATGTTGTTGTTTTTCACAAACAACGTCAGCTTATCGCCTGGTTGCAGATTCGCAGTGTCGCTGTTCCAGCGCATCACATCTTTGATGTTCACGCCGTGGCGTTTAGCAATGCTTGAAAGCGAATCGCCTTTGCGCACACGATACGTAATGCTATCGCTGTTGTTTGCCAGTCGCTGTGCGCTACTGCCTGCACCAATCGTCAAACTTTGGCCTGGCTTCAGCTTAGATCCGCGCAGTTTGTTCCACTGCTGCAAATCTTTGGTGCTTACGCCGAGACGTGAAGCGATACTTGAAAGCGTGTCGCCAGAGCGTACGGTGTAAACACGGCTGTTAAGCGGCGTATTGTCGGCAACCAGCGTCGACTGTACAGCAGCAATTTCGCCTGAAGCCAGAGATTCACGCAGTTGATCTGCATGCTTCTTTGGCACCATCACGTACTGCGGGCCACTTGCGCCCAGCGTGGAGCCTTTTACGCCAGCGTTGAATGTCTTCAGCTTGCTGACGGAAATCCCCGCCATATCTGCTACCTTCGCCATTTCAACCGGGCTGCTCAGGTGCACACGCGCCAGAGCACGGCTTTCATCGGTCGTTGGCAGACGTACGCCATAACGCTTGCTGTTTTTGAGAATATCACTCAATGCCAGCATTTTAGGCACGTACTGCTTCGTTTCCTGCGGCAACGGTAACGACCAGAAGTCCGTGGATTTCCCACGCGCTTTGTTCGTTTTAATTGCCTTCATGACCCGACCTTCGCCGCTGTTATAAGCCGCTACGGTCAGAAGCCAGTCGCCGTCAAACATTTTGTTCAGACGCTGCATCATATTCAGCGCGGCAGTTGTTGAAGCAACAACATCGCGACGCGCGTCATAATTGCGGGTCTGTTTCAAACCATAATTGCGCCCCGTGCTCGGAATGATCTGCCAGATGCCTGCGGCATTGGCGCCAGACGTTGCGTGAGGATCAAAAGCGCTCTCCACTATGGGTAGTAGTACCAGTTCCATAGGCATGTTACGTTTTTTAACTTGCCCTGCTATCCAGTACATATACGGCTCTGCCCGTAAAGTTACATCGTGGAGATAGCTCTTATTGCGTAAATATTTCTGTTTCTGTTCGCGAATCCGGTCATTTTCCGGAATTCCCATCTTTAGCTCGTCGCCAATGAAAGCCCACAAGTCACCATCTGGCGCGATAGACGTCCCATCGTCCATCCATCGTGCCTGACTTGTAAACTTTGCTGCTTCCCCTTGACCAGCTGCAGAAAGGCTCTGTGCGTGCTGTTGAACGTTGCCGGTACTCTGGCAACCCACGAGCAGGACAGAGGCGAGTAATATCGCTTTTGCCTTCATGTGTGTGTCAATAGTTGCTTAAAAGACGACCGATCATAACGGCGAACGGAGCCGATGACAAGAAAGTTTTATCAGAACCTATCTTTCTTTGACCTTAACCATGCAAAACGCTCTTCAGGTTGTTGCAATAATGTTTCTTCATTAATTACATTAATTAAATCAATATCTTCCGTTCTTAAAAAAACATTAATTTGCCGCTCATTTTTCAGAATTACGGGTAGTGTTATTTGATTTTTTGCCCGTAACTCCTTAACTTTACGATAATAATCATTTATGGACAAATCGTGCGGAAGAATACTCAAAGCAAACTTCATATTTGATAAGGTATATTCATGAGCACAACATACCAATGTATCGTCAGGTAACGCACTTAACTTTTTAAGTGATTGATACATTTGTGATGCTGTCCCTTCAAACAACCGACCACACCCACCAGAAAACAGTGTGTCGCCGCAAAATAGATAAGGTTTACTGAAGTAACAGATATGTCCTAAAGTGTGACCCGGCGTAGCAATTACACTAAATTCATGCCCCAAAACGAAGGCAGTTTCGCCATCTTTGACTACCTGTGTTGTTCCCTTATCTTGTGTCTCTTGTGGACCATACACCACAATTTGTGGAAACTTTTCCACCAGTTCTTTTACGCCGCCAACGTGATCGTGGTGATGGTGGGTGAGAAATATGGCCTCCGGTTGCCAGTTATTGGCGGCAATGGCGTTTAATACTGGCTCTGCGTCTCCGGGATCGACAATCAGGCAGCGACCTGCTTCATCATTCAAAACCCAGATGTAATTGTCATCAAAGGCGGGAATACTGTTAAGATTCATAGATTACCTCTCAGTGTGAAACGGAAGGTTGTGATGAAACCGGCAAGAGTCCCTCAAACTGTCGTGGCTCCTGATTGCTGGGGCGATTTGCCCTGGGGAAAGCTTTATCGCAAGGCGCTGGAGCGCCAGCTCAACCCGTGGTTCACTAAAATGTATGGTTTTCATCTGCTTAAGATTGGCAATTTAAGCGCAGAAATCAATTGCGAAGCGTGCGCGGTTTCTCATCAAGTGAATGTTTCTGCGCAAGGAATGCCCGTCCAGGTACAGGCGGACCCACTTCATCTTCCTTTTGCCGATAAATCCGTTGATGTTTGTCTACTGGCACATACATTGCCGTGGTGCACCGATCCGCATCGTTTATTGCGTGAAGCCGATCGGGTATTGATTGATGATGGCTGGCTGGTCATTAGTGGCTTCAATCCCATCAGTTTTATGGGATTACGCAAACTTGTGCCGGTATTGCGCAAAACCTCGCCCTATAACAGCCGGATGTTTACTCTGATGCGGCAGCTGGACTGGCTCTCTTTGTTGAATTTTGAAGTGCTACACGCCAGCCGTTTCCACGTTCTCCCGTGGAACAAACACGGAGGAAAACTATTGAATGCGCATATTCCTGCGCTTGGTTGCTTACAACTTATTGTTGCCCGGAAACGGACTATTCCTTTAACGCTAAATCCGATGAAACAGAGTAAAAACAAGCCACGAATTCGCCAGGCGGTTGGAGCCACCCGGCAATGTCGTAAACCACAGGCTTAAACTTCAACTTGGTAGCCTGTATCTTCCAGTGTGGGATTCATCGCCGCGGCACGAGCCAGTTCATCACAGCGTTCGTTTTCCGGGTGTCCGGCATGGCCTTTAACCCATTCCCATTTGATTTGATGCTGCCCCAATGCAGCATCAAGACGTTGCCAGAGATCGACATTTTTTACTGGTTTTTTGTCTGCGGTTTTCCAGCCACGTTTTTTCCAGTTATGGATCCACTGGGTGATACCCTGGCGGACATACTGGCTGTCGGTACTCAAAATGACTTCGCAATGTTCTTTTAACGCCTCCAGCGCGACAATAGCGGCCATCAACTCCATACGGTTGTTGGTGGTGCGGGTGTAGCCAGCGCTAAAGGTTTTCTCGCGTCCGCGATAGCGTAAAATAGCGCCGTAACCCCCAGGTCCTGGATTGCCCAGACACGAACCATCGGTGAAAATTTCTACCTGTTTAAGCATCTCTGGTAGACTTCCTGTAATTGAATCGAACTGTAAAACGACAAGTCTGACATAAATGACCGCTATGAGCACTGCAATTACACGCCAGATCGTTCTCGATACCGAAACCACCGGTATGAACCAGATTGGTGCGCACTATGAAGGCCACAAGATCATTGAGATTGGTGCCGTTGAAGTGGTGAACCGTCGCCTGACGGGCAATAACTTCCATGTTTATCTCAAACCCGATCGGCTGGTGGATCCGGAAGCCTTTGGCGTACATGGTATTGCCGATGAATTTTTGCTCGATAAGCCCACGTTTGCCGAAGTAGCCGATGAGTTCATGGACTATATTCGCGGCGCGGAGTTGGTGATCCATAACGCAGCGTTCGATATCGGCTTTATGGACTACGAGTTTTCGTTGCTTAAGCGCGATATTCCGAAGACCAATACTTTCTGTAAGGTCACCGATAGCCTTGCGGTGGCGAGGAAAATGTTTCCCGGTAAGCGCAACAGCCTCGATGCGTTATGTGCTCGCTACGAAATAGATAACAGTAAACGAACGCTGCACGGGGCATTACTCGATGCCCAGATCCTTGCGGAAGTTTATCTGGCGATGACCGGTGGTCAAACGTCGATGGCTTTTGCGATGGAAGGAGAGACACAACAGCAACAAGGTGAAGCAACAATTCAGCGCATTGTACGTCAGGCAAGTAAGTTACGCGTTGTTTTTGCGACAGATGAAGAGATTGCAGCTCATGAAGCCCGTCTCGATCTGGTGCAGAAGAAAGGCGGAAGTTGCCTCTGGCGAGCATAAATACCTGTGAAAGGCGCTAAAAATAGCGACTTGGGCGATTTTTGCAGCAAACGATTCAAAAGATGAGAAAAACCGTTGACGAAGGTCGAGGCAATCCGTAATATTCGCCTCGTTCCCAACGGAACACAACGCGGAGCGGTAGTTCAGTCGGTTAGAATACCTGCCTGTCACGCAGGGGGTCGCGGGTTCGAGTCCCGTCCGTTCCGCCACTATTCTAGGCCATGCTATTGATTAGCATGGCCTTTTTTATATCTGTTTTTTTCGGTATGCCATCCAGTATGCCATTACCGTCCGGCTTGCGCTGGCTTACCTGAGATAGCATCGGACAACTCACTCTCTTCTCGCTGGCAGTGCTCCCGGATAGTGTCGGGCGATGATGTCGTTCAGCTTATCAACCAGCTCTGGTCGTTTGAAGATGATATGCGCTGTCCCCTTCTGAAAGTACTTGATCGCAAACATCTCGTCCTCGTAACGATTGCTGTGCCGATTAGCATGGATATGATCGCTGAGACGACGGGTAACGTCAGCGCGGTTGTCGGGAACCGGTTTGCCATCAAGAAGCATCAGCATGCGTTCAAGGTCTGCAAGCCGATCACGTTGCCAGCCCCAGTTAAGCCCAAATCCCCACCGATCACATTTGACCAGTCCCGTAACGATGATCTTTTTCCCGAACTTACATGGGCTATTGCTCTTAAAATCCCAGCTCAGCCCTTTAAACACGTTGATCGCCCCACGCTCAAACACCTCGCCTTTGCTCTGGTGCAACTGCTCAAACGTACTGAGGATATTGGCTTCACTGACAGCGGGAATATCGTCCTTTTCCAGGCTGTTGTACCACTGCTCACGAGCCTGAGCATCCATGAGCGAAAGCATGCCCGACTTCTTCATCAGGTCTCGCCATATGCTGCGATCGAGATTACGGGTAATGGCCTTCAGCGCTGCTTCTGGTTTCTCCATCAACCAGCAGCCGCAACGGAAATCCTGCTTCATAGCCCAGTCCAGCGCGGTTTTTCCCCCGATACTGCGGGTCAGCATCGAAACATCGTCCAGTTGTTGCATGAGCACTTCAATCTGCGCCAGCGCGGCATTACGTCCCGTGACAATACGCTCAATGCTGGTGGAGCAAATCACGTCGGTGTGGCCGGTTAATACTTCGGGTTTGGTGAGAGTAAGCTCTGACATTATTTCGTTCCTTATATAAAGCAAAGCGCCAGCCGGTGAGGGCTGGCGATTATGAGTAAGTGATGAGTACTGTTCGGTGGTTAATCTGTACTGGTCTGTCGCAGAAGTTGAAGATGACGGAGATCGCGAACGTCCTGACGCGCACGTTCAATCCAGGGCAACAGCACTGCTGAATCGGTGTTGTCTTCGTCGTTGTCGAAAATAATCATGTTCCCACAATCGATGTTGTCCTGCAGCCAGTCAATCAGAACGTTGAGAGCCACTTCGGTGGTTAATTTCTCCATGAGAATATCCTGTGCTTATTGGTGAGAAGATTTACCAGTCGAAAATGTCAAAGCCCGGCAGCACTTCGCCAAAGGCATCCAGATGAACAATGCCAACGGCGTAGCGACGGATAAGCGTCACTACTAACCGACGGCAGGCTTTCGACAGACCGAGACGTTTGAGGCGTAAGACCGGAAATGACCAGGCACCCAGGTGGAGCAGATAACCCGATCCGGTGTAACTAATCCATTCCGACTCACCAAAGTCTTCATTCTGGTGTGAAAGAGTAAACAGCAGAGCGTTGTCTTTCTCCGTAATATGCGCGGTACTGCACTGGATGCCATTAACGCAGGCGACGGGTGGAAGCGGATCTTCAACGACCAGCTTTCCGGGGGAGTCAGCAACGCGAAGGGAATAACCGTTATCACAGACCATATCGATCAGCGCAGCCAGTTCAATGCCGTCAATATCCACAGCGATCCGGCCCGCATTCAGGGCCAGAACGTTGATGGCGTCGGCTTCTACCGTCAGGGATAACTTCATCGATGCCCCCCACGGTATTTACCGGTGGTGATGTCGGTCACCGTTCTGTAATCGTTGCGAGTCATCAACCCGGTGGCTTTGCGGGCGCGGAGAATATCGATACTGGTGAGACGCGGCAACTGTGTTTCTGTACTGAAACCGTGACGATCGATGCGCACCAGATCGTACTTCTCCACAATAAAATTCACGGCGTCGCACAGTGATATACCGGCGTCGATATGCTCCTGAATCACACCGTCGTTGCCAAACGGCGTGTCGTTAAGCGTCAGACCGTAGTGACGATCCAACAGGTGGCTCAGAAGCCGTTGCCAGATCTCCACCGGTGACGGGCGTGATGTAGCCTCCTGCGTTGAGGATAGTGGTTGGGTTTGCATAGTGGGATCTCTTTCTTGATGGGTAAAACGAGGGTAAGTAGTAAGAAGCTTTACGCGGTTGCCGCTGGTGTCGGATAAATCGCCAGGTATACGTAACCATGCGAGCCGAGGGAGTCGGCCTCGCAGGTCAGCCCTTTTGCATAGAGCGTGACACAGTGCTGATGGCGGGGAGTGAGTTCACCGCTGGTGAGCATCAGTTCAAGCTGTTTGAGCAGCAGTGGAAATGCCTGGTCGAGATGCCGTAAATCCCCGTCGCTGAACTGTCCGGTGATGCTGGCCCGGTCAGCGAGATAATGCAGACAGTTGCCCGACTGCACCAGCCGTGCGCCAAAACAGGGCGTGATACTGCGTTTAAGCCCCCACCAGGGGTCAGTGATATCGTGGTTTACTGTCGGTATTTTATTCGACAATTTTAGCCTTCCTTAAACGTGTGTTAATTCAGCGTGACGCTGCGTAATACGACATAGGGGCCGTTGCGGTTCTGACGGCGTTCAGCGAAGACCGCGAGCACACCGCTGATATCCTGAACCTCCTGCCCAGCGTAGTGGCAGATGCTGCCAGACCATTTGTATTTACCCGTGCAGAAGGGAAACAACCGGGACTGCGGATGCTGGCGGTATATCGCCATAGCCTGACGTTTACTGATAATTTTCATTCGGTTATTCTCCTGTTGTGCTACAGCCAGCCACGATCTGCAAACGAGGTGATCTCCATGCCGCCGACCACCAGGTGGTCCAGCAAGCGGATATCAACCAGGTCCAGCGCCTGCTGAATACGCGTAGTGACCTGACGGTCTGCCTTGCTGGGTTCAGCCTCCCCGGAGGGATGGCTATGGGCGACAATGACAGCGGCGCAGTTATGCTTCAGACCGGCCTTCACCACTTCGCGGGGATGGACCTGCGTATGGTTGATGGTGCCGGTAAATAGCGTTTCGTGGGCTATCAGGCGATGCTGGTTATCGAGAAAGAGCGCGGTAAACTCTTCCCGCTCCAGTGACGCGAGCTGCAGGCGCAGCCAGTCGCGGACGGCATGGCTGGAAGTAAATGACGCGCCGGTTTCACGTAGCTGGCACTCCAGCAGAGATAAGGCTTTCCTGACTGTCTGCTGGTCGGCAGGGGCTAATTCACGGGCAAACAACGGTAACTGTTGCTCCATAGCGGCTGACCTCAGTCGATGATGTGCATGATGGCGTTGCATTCCGCGTGGTTGAGCGCGTAGTCCCGCAGGCGGTAGTAGTGCTCCGTCATGGCGTCGCATTCGGTACGGCAGGCATGGTGGCTGAAAGCCATCAGACAGACCGCAATCCCTGCAGCTTCGGCACTCATGTCACCGCCGTTGCCGTTCATCGTGTTAAACAGCGACCAGAGTTCATCGTTCTCCACTTCCGGGGCCATAAACGCGCCGCCGTTGCTCAGCGTGTAAAAATTCCAGATGCCGCCGCTGTAGTCCGTGCAGAAGCGGTCCATCCACGCGAAGATGGTCGGCTCAAGGATTATCCACTGCGGAATGCTGCCAAAGTGCTGCGGCCAGAAGCTGATGCGGTTCTCATCGGTTACCGGTATAGCGATAATCTGATGCTGAGCCGCAGCAGGAGCATCTGCTGCGGGTGTGAACAGTGGCAGAGTGTTATCGGTCATGTTGTTTTTCCTCTTTCATTCATTGTGTTGGGATACCGGTTCAATCGGAGTGACGGACAGGACTGCGCATAGCCGTCTTCATCACAGTGTGAGGGCCAGTGGCCGTCAGCGAGACTTAACCGGCAGAAACTGAGTTCACCGGGACGATAAAGAAGGTGTGAGCACAGGCGCACAGGTCGTCATCGGAGATGGGGCGGCTGCCGGGGTTGTTCTCCAGGGGGCAGGATTAATGGCGGCCGGGTGGGCGTTATCAGGCAGTGGTGGCATCAGCTCAGCGCCTGCTGCAGTTTTTCCGCCATCACCCAGAGTGCCCGGTTGAGCTTAACGTCGCCGTCGATGCCTTTCACCGCGCGGGTATGGCTGCGTTTGCCTTTGGCAGTACGTCCTGGCAGCCCCCCTTTGAGCAGGTTCTCCTGGCACCGATTAAAAACTGACCACAGGTCATCCTGACGGTCTTCATAGCGGCGGGGTGTCAGTATCTGCGCTTCCGTCACCGGCTGGTGCTCTTCCCCGAAGCGGTACGTCAGCGCGGCTCTGGCAAAAGCCTGTTGTGCCGGTGGCGGGAGTAAAAGCGACTGCATCGCATCACGCTTCTCTTCCACCCGGTCGAACACACCGAGGACTTCGTAAGCGCCTTCAATCACTTTCTCCACGACATTTCCCCGGTGTGGCACTCGCACCTCGCCAAATGACTGCCCGCAGACGAGACCGTTGGTACAGATGGCACGGAAATACCCCGGCAACATCTGGTAACTGGACGAACCGTCATGCGAATTGAGCAGGATAATTTCCGGCACCTGCTGACCGGTTATCTGCCCGGAGCGACGCAGGCGCAGCATATGTTTCGTATGCTCACGGCGGCTCTGGTCCCTGACGCGGGTCTGGCAGGCAAAGAATGGCTGGAATCCTTCACGCTGCAGGTTCTCCAGCAGGGTAATGGTCGGTATGTAGCTGTAATGGTCTGAACGGGACACGTGCTTACCTTCCCCGAAGACGCTGGGAACAACCTGCATTAATTCTTCATGGGTTAAGGGGCGGTCGCGGCGGATCTGATTGATACGGCCAAAGCGGCTGGCGAGTCGCATGGATAACTCCTTATTCTCTCGATAAAAATACGAAAGGCCACACTTCCCGAAGGAGGTGTGGCCTAGCTCTGTTTATAACATCGTTGCGGGTGGTATGCTGAAGGTAACGGTAGTATGTATTACGTTGTGGCTCTGCGAATGCCATCGCTGGTGAGATAGCGGTTCAGCCAGTAACCCGCCTCCGGCTCAAAGTTCCTGGCCCGCCAGTGCATCCTGCCGTCGGTATCCCGGACCACCAGGCGAAAATGTGTGTTCTGGTCATCCTCTGTAGCAACGTTGGTGTATTGTGACGCCACAGCCGCTGACTGCTGGCGGGTAAACGGACCATCAGGCAGTACAGTAAGTTCTGGCATACAGATTGTTTCCTTAATAACAAAAAGCCCCTGTTGCATAAGCGACAGGGGCTGGAACAGCCGGGTAATGATGGCATCAGGATGCCTTACCTCCGGCAACCGACACCGGTAGTGGACGATAATACTGCGGGTCAAACACGGACAGCGGCAGGTCAGTCTGGTAACCCTCAGAGGCTTCCGTCGCCTTCATGATTTCGACGGAACTGACGTTTTCCACACATTCATGTTCCAGTGAGGCATCCTGAGTTCGGGAGGCATCGCTGTCGCCAAACGGCTCAACGCCCATCTCCCCCACAGCCAGTGTATTACCCTGTTTGTCTTTCAGGCGCAGGGAAAGGGTCAGTGGCCCGAAGCCTTCCCCGCTGCCGCCGTTGTCAAGGCGGAACCGGTAAACACAGATATTACCAGGCACCCACACAGTGTCCGTATTGCGGATACTGATATAACGTTGCTCTTCTGCATGAGCGGGTGTCAGCAGACACAGACTCAGGGTCGCAGCGGAAATAACACTTTTCAGCTTCTTCATGGATGGTTCTCCTGGTTATCCGGCAGCAAGAGTTTCCCCATTTCCTTGCCATCGTGCGAATACACCACCGATTTCTCACCCGTGTAGCTGTCGGTCTCGATCCGGAAGCTCAGAGTAATATTGTCCGCGAGACACAGGGCGGCTATCAGCGGCTGCACAGTTTTCTGCTGCATATCAGCAATGTAGTAATAACTGCCGGACTCACAGCCTTCCGGCGACTGGCGGGTTTTCATTACCGTGTATAGCGGTGTGCCGAAGGCATCCTTTTTTACCCATTCCTGCTCGATATCGGATTTATGCGCCACCACGTCGCTGAAGGGCGGCGGAGTCAGGTCCTTAAATCGGGCAATCGTCTTCACGCCTGCATCTTCCTTGCTGTCGCAGCCGGAGAGCAGCAGAGTGCCGATGACCACCAGAGAGGTCGTCAGACGCGTAGTAAATATATTCATGTTAAAAACTCCCTGTTATGGTTGTTTTCAGCGGGTCAGCAGTTGCCGGTACGACGACATAATTCCGCCAGGCTCTGTTTCGCTACCCACTGTTGCAACTCTCGATCTTTTTCAGAACGCTTAGCTGCCAGTGCAGCCTGCTGCTGTTTGTCAATACAATTATCCTTCACCATCATCACGACTTCCGGCGTGAGTTGTTTTCTAAGCTCAGCAGCTTTCGCATCGACGTCTTCAACAGGTGGGTCCTGATAGAGAAGACGATCTTCAACAATCGTCCAGTAGTTTGCCATTCGGTCATCTACAATGGCGAAATAACAGCCACTCCCGTCATCAGTTCCCCGATAAACTACCTGAAGATGTAACGGATACTCGTCGCGAGGTTTTATATCGATGTATTTGACAGTTTTAGCTTTCTTGTCTGCCAGATAAAGCGAACTACCGCCTCTGCTACGAAGCAGAAAGTGATTCGTCCAGGGATAATTATCAAGAACGACCGCCTGGTATAACTCGTTATGCATGCGGTTATCATCGTATCCATCAGCGGATTTCCAGCCATCAGCCTGCATGTACTGCCAGGCCTTAACTGAACCCACGATATTTTCTGCGATGGCCGGGGTCACAGAGGTAATGCAGAGGCTGGCGGCCAGCGCCGCCGAGGTGAGTAATTTCATGCCTGTTCCTTATGGGTAAGCTGCCCGTAACTGCCGTCAGCGAGTAGTGAATGAAAAACATGAAAATGAGGTAACGCCTGTAAAAAATCCGGGTGTGACAGAATGCGGGTGAAATGTCCGTCTGGTGTGAAGGTTTCCGCGTGAAACGTCACGGAGTGAACTGTGTGCAGTGCAAAAACGGTTATCCGGGCAAGGTGTTCCCCCACCAGAAACCACCCACCGGCGCTGAAAATCAGTCGGTAGGGGGCAAGGTTGTCGCAACGGCATCCGTCAGCCAGCAGGGTTACCTTCCTGTTTTCTGATACCGCCCTGACCAGTCGTGTGAAGATGCCTGGGCGGGAAGACGTTACGGATGCCCCCGGATGCCAGATAAGACATGGCGAGGAGTCCTTGCTGCTCAGCAATGAATTGACCAGATGGTGGTCCATATCAGGAAACAACGCGCCAGTGCCTGACTGACGGGCAAACTGCATTGCGGCCTCCTCCCGAATCTCCTGACGGCCTCCGGTCAGCAGACGGCAGCAGCCATCCTGATATTCGAGGTCGAGATAAATCAGACGCTCGCGGAAATCACGATGTAGGGTACGCTCCGAGACGCCAAACTCAGCGGCCAGTTTGCGCATATTCAGCGTTTCACCCGCGAGCAGACGGCTGATAATCAGAGAAAGCCGGACAGACAGGCGGTCATAACGACGCTCAGCCTGAGACATGTATTATCTCCGTGTTGGGTAATTGATTAATAAAGAAGGTATTACTGTAAAGGATGGGACTGACAGGTTGTGTCCGTCATACGTAGCGAAACGCCTGGTGCAAGAAGACTGTGTGGATGCAACGTCGGCAGTGGTGACGCGCTTATGACTGGTGGTATCTTTTGCTGGTCAGGACAGGTTATGTCTGCCTGGAAATAATCATCTACCAGGCGGTGAATAAACAGAGTCATTCACTACAGTCCTGATGACCTTTTACTCATTCAGAAGAAGATCCAGTCCCAGACCGCGCGGGCTACAGACACCACAGCATCACGCACGGTACGTATCACCGTCTTCAGCGGCGCAGGCAGGAATGACGATGATTCTGCCGTATCGAACACCCGCCCCACCGCCTCACCGAAGCCGTCACGGGCCTGCGACTTTACCGGCTCCGTGCAGAGCCTCCCGTGCAACTGTGTCGCTACTGGGCTGGTGGCGCGGTCCGGCAGACAGCGCATCATGGTTGCTACCATATCCTCCACGCCCCATCCGGTACATGCGGATACCACGCAGACCGGGTGATGTGGCTTAAACATCGTGGTAATGGCAACCTGCTTTTCCTGAAGATTTTTCTGTTGCTGTGCTGAGGGAGTACCAGAACGGGTATCCCATTCATGGCTGGGTTCTATTTTGTCGGCCTGGTTAATCACGAACACCACCTGCTGCTGGTAAGGCTGCATCACACCGCGCCAGAACTGCTCGTCCACCGACAGCGCCCGGTCATCGGACTTAATGACCCACAGAACCAGGTCCAGTTCCGGCAGCATACGCCGGTACAGGGCACGGTATTCATGGTCCCGTTGCCCGTTTTCTCCCACACCCGGTAAATCAACAATCACCAGACTGTGACGCCCGCTGCGCAGCCGGAAGCGCAGCACTTCACGGGTACAGGCGTTCACATCACTGACGGGGGAGACCTCACCCCGGAAGAGTTCGTTACAGAGCGAAGACTTACCGGCACCGCTTTTGCCCATGATACCAATCACCGGCTCATAGTGGGTGAGATTCTGAATACGTTCAAGAATAAGCTGGCGAAGCGTATCGGGAAGCGACGCCAGCGGTTGTTCAAGGGCCTGAAGGCCGTGAGGTTTAGTCATACAGAGTTCTCAACGTGAAAAAGAAAAATCCCCGCGCTCCGGTTAAGGAGGCGGGGGATTCACGGAGATAATATCTGTCTGAAATTATTTGGATTGTGACAGGTTAAATGACGAAAGGCACTCCGTCTTAGTGAGCGAACGTAATGATATGGGATCGATGATGAGCAGCACACCTGCAACATCACACTCCTGTCCATCACACCAGTGTTCATTGAGAGCGCCGTTATGAATCCTTATTCTCCCTCCATCGTCTCCGGCAATTCGACTGACACGACAAATACACGAGCCTTTCTGCAACAGGCCGTTGACCATTACCCACGACTCGTGGTGTTCTGCTTTACGTTGACGCTGCCGTACCGCGAAAGCATGGCCGATTACCGGTCATTGATTCTGCGCTTTCATACCGAAGTCTGGCAGCGTATTGGCGAATATTCGTGGCAACGTCAGCTGGCGCGGCGTCACTTACCGCCCGAAAGAGACCGACCTCGATGTGCCCGCCTTGATGGTTTTCCACAGGAGGGCCATAAAACGTGCGTCACTGATCCTGCGGCGTACGGCTTTCATCAGCAGTCGATGGTGTACGGTGTCGAAGTAACTGGACAGGTCGTCTTCAATCACCCAGCGCCCCGGGTTTCCCCACAGTCTGTGAGCTGTAATTTCACCGTGCGGATCGCGTGATGAACACTGCATTCAGGCCGGAAACCATACGAGAGCGTATGAAAATCACTCTCCCATATCACCTCTGCTCAGGTGGCCAAATTCAGTAAAACACTATAAAGCTGGCGAACTACCTAGACGATGACAGTATCCATAATTGCAATACACAATATTTCTACTATGTCCCTGTCCGGGAGGTAATTTGATGTGTGTAGACGTACGCTACCCTTGGGGAGTAATTCCTAGTCATTCCCCCTGACCTAGATGGCTTCTATCTGCTTGACAACGGGTGATAATGTTGAACGTATGATGGCAACCTTGTACTATTTCGACACTGAGACATTACCCTCAACAGAGTGCGGATAACGCAAATGAGTGTGCAAATAATGACCGTCAAGCATGTCGCGTCGTACCTCAAGCTCAACGAGCGAGCTGTTTACCGTATGGTAATGTCAGTGAAAATACCTGCCTTCAAAGTGGGCACATCCTGGCGTTTCAAGCGTGAAGACATCGAAAAGTGGAGAGAAGAACAAAAGAATGACAGACAATAATAGGGAATTTCGGGGTGTTACTGGATAACAAAACTAGCGGTCATGTTGGTATCGAACTGAAAAAACATTCCTTTTCTGGTTCCAGGCTCTCTGTTCTGTCCAGCCTGTTTACCTTATATGGCTTTGCCTCGCTGAGGCACGAGTTGAAGCAGCTGGAGTCTGCAAGGATTATTTTCAGCGAATGGGATTCGACCAATCTGCAGAACCTGGTTGGTTCTGATTCAGACGTTCGCCTGCTGAATCAGCTGCAACAAAAACGCATCGCCAGTGAGTTTTCGCAATGGCTGGCAAACAAGGCTGAAGTGAAAGCCAGTGTAAGGCCTCAGCCGGGGCAGAATATTATTCATCTTGGGGCTACCGAGCAAAGTTTTGCCATCAGCGGCAGTGCCACGCTCAGTCCAACTGGGCTTGGCGACGTGCGCTGCGACTCCCTGCACATGAACATAGGCTTGTCTGACCTTGAGAGCACCCGGCAGCTTTTGACGTGGTTTGATAATGTCTGGGCTGATGCACAGAATCTTCGTGACATAAAGAATGATCTGATTGCCAAATTGGATGCAATTGCCGTCGATCAACCGGCCAATTTTATCTATTTCCTCACGTTATTTCATTTGTTCAAAGACTTCCTCGAAGACATCGACGAAGACAACATCATCCGCAGTAAAACCGGCTTTAAAGATACCCTGGTCTGGAGCAAACTCTACAAATTCCAGAAAGACGGAGTGCTGGGTGCAATAGATAAGCTCGAAAAGCACAACGGTTGCATCATTGCCGACAGCGTGGGTTTGGGTAAAACCTTTGAAGCCTTGGCTGTGATCAAATACTACGAACTGCGTAACGATCGGGTGCTTGTTCTATGCCCGAAAAAGCTTCGTGACAACTGGACCATGTACACGGTCAACGATAAGCGCAACCTGCTCGCAACTGACCGCTTTAATTACGACGTACTGAACCATACCGATCTGACTCGACCGAAAGGCTACTCGGGCGAAATCAATCTGGAGACAGTGAACTGGGCTAATTACGACCTGGTGGTCATCGACGAATCCCACAACTTCCGTAATACACCGAGCAAGGCGGAAGGTAAAAGCCGCTATGAGCACCTGATGAACGACATTATCCGCTCAGGCGTAAAAACCAAGGTGCTGATGTTGTCGGCAACGCCGGTCAACAACCGCATGAACGATCTGAAAAATCAGGTCGCCTTCATTACTGAAGGTCGGGATGATGCCTTTGCCGAACAGGGTATCAAAAATATTGAATCCACTCTGCGGCTTGCCCAGAAGCAATTTAACAAATGGGTCAGTGAGCCGGTCGAAAAGCGTACCACCGCAGCATTGCTCGACATTATGAGCTTTGACTACTTCAAACTGCTCGATATCGTTACCATTGCCCGTTCCCGCAAACACATAGAAAAGTACTACGGCACCGAAGATATCGGCCGCTTCCCAACTCGCTTGCCACCGAAAAACATCTATGCCGACATTGATGCATCCGGCGAGTTTCCGCCGTTAAAAGAGGTCAACAAAACCATCCGGCGGCTATCCCTAGCGGGTTATTCTCCGCTGAAATTCGTGCGCGAAGCTAAAAAAGCCGAATACGCCCGTCGTTACGATAAAGCCGTAGGCGCAGGTAAAGGCGTGTTCAAACAGGTAGACCGTGAAGAAAGTCTGATTCACCTCATGCGCGTCAATTTACTCAAGCGAATGGAAAGCTCAATTCATTCGTTCACGCTTACGGCCACAAAGCTTGCTCAGCAGGTCGACCGACTGTTGGCCAAAATAGATGCTCATGAATCAGAAGAACTGTCCGAGCTGAATATCGAAGATATCCACGACTTTGAGTTGGAGTCCACGGAGCTGGAAAGTTACATGGTAGGCAACAAAACCAAAGTGTTGCTGCAGGATATGGATCTCATCCGCTTTAGGCAGGAACTGGAGGCCGACCGTGAGTTTTTAAGCCACATTGCCAAAACAGCACAAAGTGTGAACGTAGGCCGTGATGCAAAGCTAGAGCTGCTTAAAAAAACCATTGCCAGCAAGGTGGCTAATCCGCTAAATCCTGGCAATAAAAAGATGATCGTCTTTACCGCGTTCGCCGACACGGCTCAATACCTGTATGTCCATCTGGCGCAATGGGCGCATTCCGAACTGGGCATTCACAGTGCATTGGTGACGGGCGGCGGTACCAATAAAACCACCATGATGGGCTTAGGTTCTGACCTCAACAATATTCTGACCGCCTTCTCTCCGGTATCCAAAGAGCGCGGCAAAGTAGACCCAACCGCCACTACCGAACTGGATTTACTGATAGCCACCGACTGCATCAGTGAGGGGCAGAACCTGCAGGATTGCGATACGCTCATCAACTACGACATTCACTGGAATCCGGTACGTATCATTCAGCGTTTTGGCCGTATTGACCGTCTTGGCAGTAAAAACACGCAAATCCAGCTCATCAACTTCTGGCCCAACATGGAGCTGGATGAATACATCAATCTGGAAGCGCGTGTCTCGGGGCGTATGGTGTTGCTGGATATATCTGCAACTGGCGAAGAGAACGTCATCGATGAAAACGCCAAAGACATGAATGACCTTGAATATCGGCGCAGACAACTACAGCAACTCAAAGACGCAGTAGTCGATCTGGAGGATATGAGTGGCGGTGTATCCATTACCGACCTTACCCTCAATGACTTCCGCATGGATCTGTCAGGCTACATGAACGATAAGGCCCGTCTCGCAACGCTGGAGCAAACACCGCTAGGCCTGTATGCCGCCGTCAGCATTGACGAAGATATGGTCGCCGATGGCATCAAACCCGGCGTCATCTTCTGCCTGAAGAATATCCGCAGCGGTAAAAAAGCGGTTCAGGTAGATGATAATTATCCGCTGGCACCTTACTTCCTGATCTATGTGACCGCTGATGCCGGAGGTAGCACTGTGGTTGAGCTGAACTTCACCCAAAGTAAAAAAATACTCGATCTGCTCAAGCGTGAAGCCTTTAAGCACAAAGCGCCCGATCAACCCGCCATCACTGAAGTTAACCGCATGACACGTCACGGGCGTGATATGAGCCACTTTCAGCACCTATTAACTGTCGCCGTAGATAGCATTGCCGGGAAGAGCGAAGAAAAAGGCATTGAAAGCCTGTTTGTCAAAGGTGGTACCGTACTTACCGCCACCTCCAGTCAGGGCATTGAAGACTTTATGGTGGTGTCCTACCTGATATTGACAGCCGTTACTCAGGGAACAGAAGGTCAAGGAGAGCGTGATGTCTGATATGGGGTTAGGCTTGCCACAATTCGAAGCCTTTCTCGAAGGCTTGAACGTGCCCAATAGCTGTGTGCTCAATAAGCCTCTGTTCAAAAAGATGTTTCAGGAGCACGCCGACCTGGACGCTAAAGACAAAAAGGCTCTGAAGGACGATGTTGATAAAATCCGCTGGCTCTACACCCTAAAGCCCAGCACTATCAATATTGTGCCTTTTAGTGACGACCTGCGCGACTATGGTGAGCTGGCCTTTCTGCACGTGGAATTAAGCACTACCAAAAGTGCAGAACGAATTGGTCAGCTGATCAACAGGGCGATACCTTACCCATTAGTAATTTTCTTTGTGCACGCTGAAAACAAAGGCACAGAGGGCACTAGCGATTCGGATTCAAATGTTCGCGAAAAACAACCCGACAAAGAACAACTGGCTATCTGCCTGGCGGACAAGCGCATAAACAGAGCGGATCAAGCCAAGTGGGTCATTGAAGAGTTACAGCTATCACCTTGGCTAAGGTTGGGCTGCAAAACTCAAAGTGAACAAGCGTTTTTTAACAGCCTGAACTTTACCAGCTTGCCGCACAGTAATTTCTGGCAGTTCTACCAAGCCTTTATGTGCCGTGTACAAGCGCTTCAGTGTGCTGAAGTCAGTGGGCGCTTTTGTTTGGTGGATGGTTTAGTGAATGGCGAAGCTGCAGAGCAGCAGCGGCAACAATTGCAACATTACCGTCAAATCGAGCAGGACATTAAAAAACTACGCGCTCAGATAAAACAGGCCGAGTTCAGCCAGCAGGTTGTGTTGAATACCCAGATTAAACAGCAGGAACAGCGGCTCAGGCAGATCGCAGAAACCCTGTAAACGAATTGAAATAGTAGAAGCTGAAATAAGCCGAAAGCAAAAGGATCAAGAGGAAATACAGTGAAAAACGTCATCCCAGAAGTGGACTCAAAAAGCATGGACATAGTCGCTGACAATATCAGCAAACTCAAAGAACTATTTCCGGAGGTATTTACCGAAGGTAAAGTGGATTTTGATGCTTTAAAAGAAGTGCTGGGTGGCTACATTGATGGCCGTGAAGAGCGTTACAGCTTTACCTGGAATGGCAAAAGCAAAGCCCGCATGCTGGCACAAACCCCAAGTGCCGGTACCTTACGCCCCTGCAAAGAAGAGTCTGTCGATTGGGATACCACTCAGAACTTGTTTATCGAAGGCGACAACCTTGAAGTGCTGAAGCTGCTGCAAAAGAGCTATCATAAAAAAGTAAAAATGATCTATATCGATCCACCGTATAACACCGGTAAGGATTTTGTTTATAAAGATAACTTTAAAGACAATATCAAAAATTACAAAGAGATTACCGGTCAGGTGGATGGTGACGGTCGAAGCTTATCAAGTAACCCGGAGACCAATGGGCGCTATCATACAGACTGGCTAAATATGATGTACCCTCGTCTTAAGCTTGCTCGAAACCTGTTGAAGGATGATGGCATTATATTTATTTCAATAGATGATAATGAGTATCACAATCTTAAGTTGATGTGTGACGAGGTATTTGGTGAAGAGAGATTTGTTGGTTCTATCTCATGGAAAAATAAGTATGGGGCTGGAGCCAAGACTAAAGGGTTTATCGAGGTTCATGAGTATATTCTCTGTTACTCAAAATCAGAATTGATAAATATATCTTCAAAGTTATCTGAGGATCAAAGGGGAACTTATAATAAGAAGGACGAAAAATATAACACAAGAGGTGGCTATTTTACTCAGCCTCTTATGACGACAAGCATGGATGATAGGAAAAACCTTCAATATGACATTGAGTATGATGGCGATATTATTAAGCCCAAGAAACAGTGGGTCTGGGCAAAAGAACGATTGTTGAAAGCTATCGAAGATAATGAGGTCGTCATTAAGAAAAAGGTTGATGGCTCTTACAGTGTGAGATATAAGGTATATCTTATTGACGAGCAAGGTAATGAAAGGAAAGGAAAGCCTCTTTCACTTTTAAATGGCCCCTTTAACCAAGAGGGTACCAAAGAAGTAGAGGAGCTGCTTGGTCCCAATATATTTAGTTTTCCAAAGCCTACATCGCTAATAGAATTCTTCTTCGGATTTGAGATAAATGACGAATCAGACAAATCAGGTATATATTTGGATTTCTTTTCCGGATCATGCTCGTCTGCACAAGCAGTTCTCCATCTGAATCTTCAAGATAATGGGTCTAGACGATACATTATGGTTCAACTTCCTGAGCTGATCAGTGCGAGCTCCGAAGCGTATAAATCAGGCTATAAAACCATCGCTGAAATAAGCAAAGAACGCATTCGCCGGGCGGCAGCCAAAATTAAACAAGAAAATCCTGACTACCAAGGCGACCTTGGCTTCAAAGTACTCAAGCTCGACTCCACCAATATTAAGCCTTGGGAGCTGGACTTTGATCTGACGGAGCAGGATCTGGAAGATCAGATTTCCAATATCAAACATGGTCGTGAAGAAGAGGATGTGCTCTACGAGGTGCTGCTGAAGTACGGTCTGGATCTGACCTTGCCGATTACCGAACATAGCGTGGCGGGTCATAAAGTCTTTGATATCGGCATGGGTGCGCTGATGATCTGTCTGTCGGACGATATTACCCTCGACGTGGTGGAAGGCATAGCCAAGCTCAAAGACGAACTGAATCCAGAAATTATGCGCGTAGTCTTCAAAGACGCCGGTTTTGCCGACGACGTGGTAAAAACCAACGCGGTACAGATTCTCAAGCAGGCCGGTATCGAAGACGTAAGGAGCCTGTAAGATGAGTATGAAGATTCAGTTCGATGCCAATCTGGATTATCAGCGTCAGGCGATTGAGTCGGTAACGGGAGTATTCGCTGGTCAGGAAATCTGCCATACCAATTTCACGGTGGCACCTTTGCAATCCTGGGAGGAAGGCTCGCTGTTTTATGGTACTAAGGAAGATAGCTTGGGTATTGGTAACCGCCTACGCCTGCTGGATGAAGACATCCATGCCAATATCCGCACAATACAGCTGAAAAATGGCCTAGCTCCTTCGGAGACTTTTGACTCCAAAGACGGTATTCACTTAACGGTGGAGATGGAAACAGGTACTGGTAAAACTTACGTTTACTTGCGTACAGTGTTCGAAATGAACCGGCTCTATGGCTTTACCAAGTTTATTATTGTGGTGCCGTCCATCGCCATTAAAGAAGGTGTGCAGAAGTCACTGGAAATTACGGCGACTCATTTTAAAGAGCTGTACGAAAACGTTGCCTTTGACTATTTCACTTACGATTCCAGTAAGCTGTCGGATGTGCGTAACTTTGCGACCAGCCCTGATATACAGATTATGGTGATCAATATCGATGCATTCCGGAAAAGCTTTACCGACCCGGAGCAAGAGAACAAAGCCAACATCATTCACCGCGCACACGACCGCATGACCGGTGCCAAGCCGATTGAATTTATCCAGCAAACCAACCCGATTGTGATTATCGATGAACCTCAAAGCGTTGACACCACCGATAAGAGTAAAGAAGCCATCGCCTCGCTTAACCCCATGTGTACACTGCGTTATTCGGCGACCCATGTGGAAAAGCACCATATGCTCTACAAGCTGGACTCTGTTGATGCCTACGAGCAAAAACTGGTTAAGCAGATTGAAGTGGCAGGCATTGAGGTTAAGGACTACCACAATAAGGCCTATATCAAGCTGGTCAGTGTGAACAATAAAAAAAGCCCGATCAGTGCCAAAATCGAAATTGATGCTCGCCTGAAGAATGGCAGCATCAAGCGCAAGGAAGTCACGGTGACCAGCGGAGCTGATTTGCTGGATACCAGGTACAGCGGTGGCCGCGATGTATATGACGGCTACATTATTGATGACATCTACTGCGAACAGGGCAATGAATACATCAGCTTTACCAGTAAGCCCGATATTCTGAAACTAGGTCAGGCCTTGGGAGAAGTTGATCCGGATGAATTTAAACGCCTGCAGATCCGCAAAACCATTGAAGAGCATCTCGATAAAGAAATGCGCCTGCGCCCACAGGGCATTAAGGTGCTGAGCCTGTTTTTTATCGATAAGGTTGCCAACTACCGCTGGTATGACGAAAACGGTAACCCGCAAAAGGGTAAGTTCGCCCTGATGTTTGAGGAAGAATACGATCGCGCCATTCGCAAACCCAAGTACAGCCAGTTATTTGAAGGTGCCGATCTGGATACAGCTGCACAAGGCGTGCATAACGGTTATTTTGCGATCGATAAGAAAAAAGATTCGTCAGGCAAGGAAATGCTCAAAGAATCTAAAATTGGAAAAGATGGCAAGGCGGCAAGCAGCGAATCTGATGGCAGTGCTTACAACACCATTATGAAAGATAAGGAATGGTTGTTGAGTTTTGATTGCAAACTGAAATTCATTTTTTCCCATTCAGCGCTCAAGGAAGGCTGGGACAACCCCAACGTGTTCCAGATTTGCACCCTGAACGAAACCACATCGGTCATTAAAAAACGTCAGGAGATCGGTCGTGGCTTGCGCATTTGTGTGAATCAGGATGGCGAGCGGGTGCATGGCTTTGCGGTGAATACCCTCACTGTGATGGCTAATGAATCCTACGAGCAATTTGCAGAGCAATTGCAGAAGGAAATAGAAAACGAGGAAGGCATCAAGTTTGGCGTGGTCGAGAAGCACCTGTTTGCCAATATCGTGGTACCGGTTGACGACCACAATCACGAATACTTAGGTGCCGAGGCGTCGAAGCAGTTGTGGGAACACTTGCAGAGCGAAGGCCATATTGACAGCAAGGGTAAAGTGCAGGATAGCCTTAAGGCGACATTGAAGAATGGTACTCTGGCGTTGCCTGAGGCATTTCAGCCCCATGTAGCACAGATTGTGTCGGTACTGAAAAAAGTATCCGGTAATCTGAACATCAAGAATCGTGATGACAAAGTTAAGGTTTCCTTGAACAAAGCGGTCTATCTGAGCCCCGAGTTCCAGGCGCTGTGGGATCGTATTAAATACAAAACCACGTTCCGTGTGGACTTTGATACCAACGCGCTGATCGAAAAGTGCGCCGAAGAGATCAAAGTTAACCTTCAGGTGGGCAAGGCTCGTTTCACTTACCGCAAGGCGAAGACTGAAATAGACCGTAGTGGAGTGCATACACAACAAGTTCAGGAAACAACCCGTGTGTACGAATCCCGCGCGTTCGATTTGCCCGATTTGATCACTTATTTACAGAATGAAACCAACCTGACGCGCCGCACTATAGTTGCCATTATCAACAAAAGTGGCCGCCTGGAATCATTCAAGAATAACCCGCAGAAGTTTATTGAGCAGTCTGCCAACATTATCAAAAGTCAGATGCGCCTGTTTATTGTCGACGGCATCAAGTACCAAAAGATTGGTGATGATCAGTTCTATGCTCAGGAGTTATTCCAACAGAACGAGTTATTTGGCTACTTGAAAGACAACATGGTTAAAGTCGAGAAGTCCGTCTTCGACCACGTGGTTTACGACTCTGATATCGAATTGGAATTCGCTTCGGCCTTCGAGCGAAACGAGGATATCAAACTTTACGCCAAACTCCCTGGTTGGTTCAAAATCGATACCCCATTAGGCGGCTATAACCCCGACTGGGCGGTTCTAATCGAAAAGGATGGCAAGGAAAAACTCTACTTCGTTGTCGAAACCAAAAGCACGCTCTTCTCCGTGGAAAGACGTCCGGAGGAAAATACCAAAATCAAATGTGGTTATGCACACTTTGAAGCATTGGGTGATGAGGTGAATTTTACGGTATCTAATTCGATGGACGAGTTTTCAAGCAGGTATGCGTGAGCTGTGTTAATGCACAGTTTTTTGAAATGAACGATTTGAAAAAGAAGTCGAAATGAAACTTGGACTGGATCTGGAGAACTGTTACAGCATCAATAAACTGGTGGAGTAGTTAGACTTTACCAGAATTAATAGCATTGACGGCGTGTGCTCTTTGTATGCGCCCAATGGAACATTGAAAACCTCCTTGGCTAAGGTACTAAAGGACATTGAAGAAGATAGGCAGTCAAAGGATATTATCTTTCCAGAGCGTGCAACTAAACGACTTGTTACTTTAGATGGCCAGCCTGTTGATGCTGGCCAAATAATGGTCATTAATTCCTACGGCGAAAGTTATAGCTCCAACTAGGTTTGTATTGAGTCATGTCGAGCGACCGAAGCGCAGCTGGTGAGCACTTTCAAAAATGGTTATTCCATGAGGCCATACTGTCGTTGACTAAGCATTAGGTATATATACCCACCTCCACCAGAAGCGAAAGGATCTGCCTTAGCGCAAATGGCTGAGATATTCGCCCAAGACTCACGAGCACTTGCTTATACTATCCACAGACATGAAAAGTTGGCAGAAGACGTCTCACAGGTTAAAGGCAAGGTTGCTGATGTGGAAAGCCGTCTGGAACTGTTAGAATCAGGTCCCTCTACTGTAACTGAAGATATGCAATCCCTTAATGATCGACTTGCTTTTCTATATATGAGGATGGAAGAAAAGCATTTCACCGGGACATTAGCCTGGTGCGAAAATATTTCTGTTCAAAAAAACAGGAAGGTTATTCGCAAGGATTGTAGAGAGAATTCTCTCTTTACAATACCGACTATCGATGAAGCGATAGCGATAATGACTAAAAGTGGAAATTTACACTAAATTAAATTAGTGTGTTAGAAAATGAAATTATGGAAGGGTTATCACTCAACTCTACCGCTTATGCCTTAAGTAAAATGGCCTTCCTCCGCAGAGAAGGCCCGTTCCGGGGTGACTTACGGTTAACGACGAAATTCTGTTCCCCTTCTTCGTGAATTTTGATTTCGAGTTTGCTCAGATGGTTCTGACGATGAACCAGCTCTTCGAACTCTTGGATATAATCTGGAGAGTAGCAGTCCAGCACGTATTTGCAGTTTTCAGGGAAGTGGAGCAGTCCAGGATATAGCTGAAGTTAATCCTGAGTAAATCAATTTTTGCTGGAGATGGATATAATGCATGAAGCAATGAGCTTTCCATGGAAAGTTAATAACTCTTCGGGAACAAGCCTGTTATCATTACAACTAATGATAAAACGAGTGTATCCATGTTCAATATATTAATGCTCAGTCAATTAATTTTTATACCGTAGAGTTGGTATAATTTCTTATCCTGCTAGGACTACCGGAATCGTCAGAGCGGAGGTTAAATAACCTAACAAAAATATATTCTGCAAATTCGTGAAAGCTAGTATTATCCGACAATAAAAATATTGAGGCAGTTAAATCTGTTTATCCTGTTGATACTGACGCTCTGGGGGAGCTTACATTATAGTTGTAACCTCTCTACCGCACAAATGAACCTTATATAATCACTTAAAATTACCCGGTATTGTTGTTTGTCACGGCATAATCATGGGGTGGTGCTAGCCTAGATTGACTAAATAGAGTGGTTAACGAAGCGTTTTATAAATTATTGGATTTGTTCCAGTAATAAACGAATTGCTACGAACCAATTTTTCTCCTGGGAGCAGCAGTGACCTGGTTCGGGTATTGATATAGCACAAAAAAAGCCGGAGCATACCCAGGGTATTGATTTACCGGCATTTTCTGAATAGTAAAATGTTACTTTCAATGTAAGCCCCCCGGCTACAGTGGCTACGCGTAGCCACTGTAGCCGGGGGGAGATGCAAAAATATGCACTTATCTTCCACCTCCCTGTGTTTTTCCCGCCTGTATCTTTCTTTCTTCCTCCAGAATCTTCAGGGCTCCATATATCAAATCCCACAAATTTTTATCAACTGAAAGAATCATATTTCTTATTTCCTCCCCCGGACAGCGAAGATATTTTATCAGATTCTCGATGTCCCGTACGCACGCCAAAAGAGGACAGTTAACCAGTATGCCTGTAAGGCTATCATTCAGTTCACTTCGGGTCAGAATTTCATTATTTTTCAGGATGAAGGCTAAATCCTGACTGGAAGTGATTTTTTTAGAAAAGATAATGTTGAGTATCTTACCCAGGATAGTATCAACTTTATCCAGAAGCCCGTAAACAGACTCAGGATAAATGCCTTCCAGCTCAAGGTCATTCCAGTCACTTATTCTCCTGACCATGTTATTATACATCCTTACCGAACGCATGATGGTCAGATTGTTGGCATCTGATAAAATGGATTCAGAAAGGAGAGTACTTTTCAGCACAGAACCGTCACTGTGGGTTTCTGTATAAGCCTGACTGACGGGAATATAGTCAGCGTACCCCCCCTGATTTTCCAGGATGGATGTTACAGATGATGAGAAAACACCATTTTTAATGTTTTTTCTCTCAAATTTTATACGTAATGCAATATGGATAACTAAAAAAGCGGATGCCAGATATCCTGCAGGTAAATCGTCCAGAGAAATAGTTTTGACTTTCTCAAATGCTTCCTCTGTTTCGCCTTTACTGATTAAATCTATAACCTTCCAGAGTTCAATATACGGTTGAATAAACTGTTTATGGGATTCTTTTTTTAATTTTACAGCGATGTCAGTTAACTGTGCTTCGGAGATAATGGTTTTATCATTGAAGTTGAAAATGATGTTTTTTAATGCCCTGATACTCTGTAAACATTCCTCGTTTATATTCAGGGAGAACGGTTTTATTACTCTCTCATGATAATAATCCGCAATTGAGTTAATCATGGTATCATGATGGATAAAATCATGGGGTTCTGGCTCATACAGTAGTCTGCATAACATTGCTGATATATTTCCGGGTTTTATTCCATTGTCTACATAGTTTCTGTAGTACCGTGATATGATGTTAATGACAGGGAGTTTTCGTTCGACATTAAGGAGTACGGTCAGGGAGTAATGGGCTTTTTTTATATTATCAAGACTGACTCTGACGCTGTTAAGCGTATCATCGTCAACAATGCCAGAATACGCCTTAATGCAGTCTATAATTGATGCTTCCAGCGTGCTTTTTTTCTGTGTATTACCTGGGCGGATATTTTCAATGACTTTGAAAAGAGGCGCCAGGTTTTCTGAATCTGTATGAGAGAACTTTTGTTTTCTTGCTAAACTTTTCAGATACTTCTGGACAGCAGATAAACCCCCTTTCTTTTTATCCTGCCAGCATGGGCAATAATCTTTCAGCAAGAACTGGTGTATATGGTGATAAAAACAGTTTTTGTTTTCGTCTTTGTACGTTTTATATATGTCAAGTGCGATTAATCTGGGGATTATATGCAGAGCATATCGCTTTTTTATTTGTTCCCGGCTCAGTTCAGTAAAGACGGGGCGAGCCATCAGGGCATTATAAAGTTGCTCGTATTTGTAAAAAATCTCCCTTCGTTGAGTTGTGCTGAACACCTGTTCTGCATCAAGAACCCCGATGATTTCATCATAGTGTTTCTGTTCCTGATGTCTTTCATCCTCACGATTACCGAAAAAGCGCTGATGGCTGGAAAAGGTCGCAGCCCCCCGTATAGCAGCCCGCCTGTTCCCTTTACTGAATAAGCCAAAAGACCGATAAACATCGTACATCAGACTGGCAAAAGTGTGCATTGTCACTCCCTGCGGTTGGTTTTGTTTTTTTTACGGAGACAGTATTTCAGCTCCTGTGGAAAATTGCGACCACAGCCAGAGACATCCAACAGGAGAATCGAAAATGTCATCTGTTTACACCAGACAATCAGAGCCACAACAGCGCATTCTGCGCATGAGAGAACTGACGAAGATAGTCGGTCTGTCCCGGTCAACTATCTATGAAAAGCTAAATCCCGAATCCAGGTATTACGACGAAACGTTTCCAAAACCCGTGAGACTTGGTGCTGCTTCCGTTGGATGGCGTTCCACTTCCGTTGATGAGTGGATTGCCTCCAGAAGCGTTTAATTTTTTCTCAAAAGAGACTATGCAATGAAGCTTACCCATAAAAAAACTCAAAATCATCATGTTAATCTGAACACCAGAGCAATTTTGACGTTTTTTCAACAAATCATATCTTTCATATATGGCAAAACCAGCGCGGCGGTTGAGCTTATCTTTGCAACCCTCCAGGGGAGCATGGCTCTGGCCTGCCAGGATATGTATGATGTTGAAATTGATGATGATATTATCGTTCCTGTATCGCATTTTCACATAATACTGGCAAGGTCCGGAAGCAAAAAAACGACAGTATACAGGCTCATTATGGCGCAAATTCATCAGACTGAACGTGAGCTGGCAGAGGTGTTTTCAGTCAGACTGAAGGAGTATGAACGGCAACACGTGCTATGGGATGAAGAATGTAAGAGCCTTAAGAAATCGTTTCAGAAAGCTGTACGCCAGAAAGAGGGAGTGGAGACAGCCAGAAATGAACTGGATGAATGTCTCAGAAATGAACCGGTTAAGCCTGTAAGGGTGCATCTGACGGTAACGGATCCCACGCCGGAAGCCCTTCTGAAAGAGCTGGGGCAATACTCCAGTCTGGGTATCACCTCTGACGAGGGAAGTGCTCTGTATGAAAGCATCATGCGCCGTAAGATCGCAATTAATAATACGCTATGGTGTGGTGATGATTATCGGGTCAGTCGTGCGTCAACGGGTATCACAGATATTAAAGATCCCCGGCTTGGTATGCTGTTAATGACACAGCCGGAGCCACATGACTGCACACTGAAATCACTGGGTAACGCAATACGAGCAACGGGAATTTATGCGCGTACGTTAACTATGGATCTTACGTTACTCACCAGACAGATTGATATTGATGAGCTGGTTTCTGGCGATGAGTCCGATCTGGAAAAGTTTTATGCCATTCAGAAAAAACATTTACTTGCCGGGATGGAACGCAGAAAAAAAAATCAACCCCGAATCTGTATGACTTTTGCTCCTGACGCAAAGAAGCGGTTGCGTGATGTTGGTAGGGACGTAAAGCGTCTGATGCAGCCGGGGGGAAAACTGTACCATCATAACGACTGGGCTGCGCGGTACTGCGAACATACCGCGAGGAGTGCTGCTGTGATGCAGCTGTTTATCACTCCTGACTCAACCGTTATTACGCTGGAAACTCTGGAAGCTGCATTGTTAATATCGGAATGGCACCTTAATCATTTTATTGTAAAAATGGATGTGGTCAGGGGACCTTCCCATTCTGAAAGAGTACTCAGTTGGCTTGAAAACCATCTTGTTAAAAATGGGTCTTATGATTTTTTAAGGCGTGACATGATGCAAGATATACATCGTTCGCTCAGAAAAAAAGCTGATCTTGAGCCTGTTCTGGAACAGCTTGCTGATGAAGGGAAAGTCCAGTTGTGGGAAGACGCAAGCGGAACGCATTATGTCAAATACCTAGCTTCCGAAATAGCACCTTCAGAACTGGATACAGAACACAAGGCTTTGAAAGGTATACCAGAATATCATGGGGGAGGTAGTGCTATCAGTAGCATCCCGCTGAGAGAATAACTTCAGAGTGATTTTTACGATTTATCAGGTGGTTATGGATCTCATAACCCTTAGTGTGCTGCGGGTTTCGTTGTTGATAGTGGGATTATTATCCGTATTGATTAGTCGGTATATGTAATATATTTATCATTGCTGGTAGGTACTATATTTATCATTGCTGGTAGGTACTCTTACGTCAATACACTAAATATCGGTATATGCCAACACAATAATCAAACCTGAGTATCAGCAGAGATAATAAATCCCTGCAGGGTAACCTGTACGCTTAATTGGGTAGCAGCTTGCTACCCAATATCTAATGAATTTTGCTGAAAGGTATTATTATGAAATCACCTTATGGTTTAACTGAGAAAGAGTTTGAATTCCTGCAGAAGGAAGCTGAAGGTAAATATGATTCGAGAATATCAGGACATATGCTTCGTCGATCGCTGGCTGTAATATCTAATTATCTGGAAAACTATAACCGGATATTCGCATTACGCGCTGACCTGAGGTTTGCTCAGTCCCATGTGCCAGGAGAGCCGGACTTGCCGATATGCTTTCAGAAGGATGATGAGAAAGCCATTACTCGGGCTATGGAATCCCTTAAAAGCCGGTTAAGGGAAGAACACAAGCGTTTTGGCAGGCCTGGTGAGCCTGTGCCACTCGGCTATATCTGGGCCAGAGAGCGTGTTACCGGGGAACATCCTCACTACCATCTGGTTCTGCTGTTTGACAGAGAGGCCTATGCCTATCTGGGAGATTATACAAAGCCTGACGCTGATAATATGGGGACCCGGATACAGAAAGCCTGGTGCAGCGCCATTGGGCTTGATTATCCTGAATATGCTTATCTCCCGCATTTTCCGAAGAATCACAGCGCGTGGTTCACTCGGGATGATGCGTTAACGTTAAGTGCTGATTATTATGACTTTCTGCTACGGGTAGCCTATCTGAGCAAAGAATACAGTAAAGACTTCCATGACGGTTATCGCAACTTTGGCACAAGCCAGCTAATACAGCCCCCCTTGAGCGACAAATAGAACTTCAGTTGCAGACTTGCCGATATAAGCGCAGGTCTGCATTGCTCGCCCTCACCCGACTAGCTGGCGATAATCGCATTCCATCTCATCAATAAAATCATTACCGATTGTAGGAAAACCATAGGTTAAGAGTTCTCTCCCTTGAATTTTAAATAAAATATAGAGATAGCTATCCTTTCTGTGAGCAACGTGAACAGGCAAAAAAGGCCTGTTTTTGACGATAGCTTCGTTTAGTTTGCTGGTGCTGATGACATTATATTGATCCCCTGTGATATCAATAACGTAATCACCTACTTCCAGCCAGTAGTGAGTAATCGCGCCATTTTTACCAGTGGCTCCTGAAACACCTTTCAATTCCAGATCAGGCCATAATTTCAGAAAGTGGAAGGAAAGTAGCATTGAGCAAAGTTTGCAGCTCATGACAGGAAAGCCATGAGGGATGAGGTATGTTGTTGAGGGATCGCATTTTTCGAGTAGTTCTCGAAATCTATTCGCCTCTTCACGTGCAGCCTGAATGGTAAACAAAATTCCCCCAAGTCTATTATATGAGTGTTTAGACATACCCTGCGACAAGGCTTGTTTATCAGGTCTTGGAGATCGCAGACATAACGTAATCTCCCCATGCCTGCATCATAGGCCTTCGTTCATTTAACAAATCTGTACGATGGTAGGCAGCTTCAGATTTGTTCCTGATAGTGTGAGCCAGTGCACGTTCAGCCAAATCATGTGGGTAATGCTGTTCGCTACACCAGTCACGAAAACTGGAGCGAAATCCATGTGCGACCGCAAATCGTCCCTGGGTATCGCTGATAGCCTTTGTTTTGCGTAAAAATGATGTCAAAACCATATCAGAGAGAACGGTTTGTTTTCTGGGGGAAGGGAATACCAGCGTTTCATGTAATCCTCTCATCTGTTCAAGCAACTCAAGCGCCTGAGTTGACAGTGGTACTCTGTGCCGGACACCGCCTTTCATTCGACCTGGTGGGATGGTCCAGATCTGGCGTTTAAAATCAATTTCGCACCATTCCATCGCACGAGCTTCACCCGAACGACATGCTGTCAGTATGACAAATAATAGTAGTCCTCGGGTAACGTTGTAACGATCTTCAGTGTAAACGCGGCTTGCGATGTATAACGGTATGACTTTCCAGGGCATAGCAGGCTGATGTTCAGTACGTATACTGGCGCTGACCTGCTGGGGAAGGAGGTGGTCGACTACATCAACAGGATTGGCTGAGCAGAACCCATGAGCCCAGGCCCACTGCATTACTTTATGAATACGTTGTTTTACCCGTCCAGCGGTTTCGGGGATAGTCATCCACGAAGGACGCAAAACATCCGCAACATTGGCAGGTGTAATCGCATCAAGAGGAACGGTCCCCATAGCTGGAAACACATGCTGTTCGAGTGTAGATATCCACTGCCGGGCATGCTTTTTGTTACGCCATCCTGGCAGCAACTCAGTATGAACTTTTCGTGCAGCCTCTTCAAAAGTCGGAATTACGATTTTGGTCGTCTCCGCTTTTTTGAGTTCAAGAGGGTCATCTCCAGCCGATAATTGTTCTCGCATGGTTTGCGCGAGTTTAGCCGCTTCGGCAATACCGATTTCAGGGTAAGAGCCAAGACCGGCATTACGTCGTTTCTGAGTGACAGGGCTGACGTAGCGTAGCACCCACTTTCCGCGTCCTTTAGTGGAAGAGGGATGTAGTGTAAGGCCAGTGACACCACCATGCGAAATCGGTTTGTCATTGGGTTTGATATGACGGGCTTTGGTATCCGTGAGTAAGGCCATAAGTGGTGGCTTCCTTTAAATCTGAGTATGTCTTCAGTATGCCATCTGGTATGCCATTAATTGAAGCTTTCTTTGGATGGGACTAACATACATCGGACGGTGAATGGTGTGATTTACTGTATATGTGCGGGTTTTATTGATGGGAACGTACAAAATCGGATTTATATCAAGCGGACGTCCGTTCCGCCACTATTCACTCATGAAAATGAGTTCAGAGAGCCGCAAGATTTTTAATTTTGCGGTTTTTTTGTATTTGAATTCCACCATTTCTCTGTTCAATGATTTTACTCTGGCGTAGGTGCGTGATTCTCGCTTGTTGTCTCATTCATTAAAATTCAATAATGATATCGAACCATTCAGCTTAAATATATTTCTAGAGAATAAATTTATATTGATTAAATGAATGTATATTTCAAATTGATTTTGTTTGTTATTATTTAAGTGAGGTATATAATTAGAGTCCGTTATCAATGCTAAATATTCTAATCATTATGACAGGCGAGGGAGTGTCCAATTATGAATTCAAAAAAGCTTTGTTGCATATGTGTGTTATTCTCGCTGCTTGCAGGATGTGCCTCTGAATCTTCTATTGATGAAAAGAAGAAAAAAGCTCAAGTCACACAAAGTAATATTAATAAAAACACTCCCCAGCAACTGACAGACAAAGATTTATTCGGTAATGAAACCACTCTGGCCGTATCCGAAGAGGATATTCAAGCTGCGCTTGATGGAGATGAGTTCCGCGTTCCCCTTAATTCTCCTGTAATACTTGTTCAATCCGGCAACCGCGCACCGGAAACCATTATGCAGGAGGAGATGCGAAAATATTATACTGTTTCCACATTCTCTGGTATCCCGGACAGGCAAAAGCCTCTGACTTGTAACAAAAACAAAGATAAAAATGAGAACGAGGATGTTGCCAGTGCTGAGAATATGAACTGGATGCAGGCACTGCGTTTTGTGGCTGCAAAAGGACATCAGAAAGCGATTATTGTTTACCAGGATATGTTGCAGACAGGAAAATATGACTCTGCGCTGAAATCAACAGTATGGTCCGACTATAAAAATGACAAACTCACTGACGCTATCTCCCTGCGCTACCTGGTACGTTTCACGCTGGTGGATGTGGCAACAGGTGAGTGGGCTACCTGGTCGCCGGTGAATTATGAATATAAAGTGCTTCCACCATTGCCCGACAAGAATGAAGCCAGTACGACTGATATGACAGAGCAGCAAATCATGCAACTTAAGCAAAAGACCTATAAAGCGATGGTAAAAGATTTGGTTAACCGCTATCAATAATAAATTATATCTGCCGCCAGGAATTTCTGGCGGCAATAATACAAAATTCTTTGCATAAGAAATTTTTCTTGACAAAGACAGTGCAAGAAAGGACATGGAATCCGGAGTTAAAAACTGTTTGTTTTAGAATATTTAATTATTTAACTGCTGAATCTTCCTTGCGAGAAATATATCCATTATTACATTTCATGCCATTTTTAATATAGATTGCTCCTGGGAAAATTCCCGTATTATTACCGCAGGGGTGATAATTAGTATTGACATATCCTGTGACAAAAGGAGCTATTAAAGGTGCTATTACGATAGCTATTAGTAAAAATATAAGAGTTAGCTGTATTGTTATGTCTGTGGCGAAATTGACTACCTTCGTTTTTTTGATTAAGAATGATTTTATTATCGTAAGTAAAATTACATGAATATTTAAAAAGGAAAACGACATGAAACCGAAGCACAGAATCAACATTCTCCAATCATAAAATATTTCCGTGGAGCATTTTATTATTGAATATAGAGGTTTAACTCCGGTAAAAAACAAAGAAGCATTGAATGCAGGGAAAAATAATATGGCCATAAAAAACATCGAAAGAAACTCTTTTAATTTAACATGTAAACGCATGGTTAATCCTCATATCACGGGTGGAGTGTTAAGAACATACATAAATGGAGTCATGTTTTCCCTTTTCCATTTATCAAGTTCCTGTTGCCGTTTTAGTCCATCTCTAATTGCATATTTTAATTTTTCTGATAAATGGCATTGAGCATCGATTTCATTTAAAACAACTGTACACACTATCCCTGTCAGTAAAATTGCTCCTCCGACAAGAATTACTGGAAAGCCAAAGCTAACACAGGCAAAAGAAGCCAGACTTCCAATAGCGGTTGCAACACCACCGGCTATAACTGCTTTGGCCACATCCATTGAAAAATCGCCAAGAAAATTAACCAGATCTCGCTCTGAACTCATAATAAATTCTATGGTTCTCCAGGCTACTGAAAACCAGATACAGAACTTAACTCCTTTTATTGATTCAGATAAAGCTCCTCGCCAGCCAATAGCGAGTTCCAGAACTTGAGGCGCTCGTGAAGAGAAAATATATTTACCGAGCTTTTCTAAAAGCCAGGGGCTGGATGTTGTGATTTTTATATATTTCTCTCCAAGTATTTCAAAGTAACTTGCTTTTGTATACTTTAAGGCATTAAGGTTAAATATAATTTTCCCATTGTCATCAAACTCAGTCATTAATTTACCCGCGTTAACTAACCAGGCGAGTGTATCTTTTATACCTGAAGGATGTGTAGTGATAAAATGAATGTAATCAAATGATGTTATTGGGCTGAGTATTTTTTTTGCAACATCAAGTGTCAAGGGAATAACATGATGAGTGTTCTGATGCCTTAACTCATCAATGAGTGGGACGTCGTTAAGATAAGGGTGCTGAGGTACTAGCTGGTTTATCGGCTGAGCCCCCCGAAGAATGTCACCCACATAATCAGCCCACTGTGCATTCTGTGTGTTGTTGTTATTCCTTAAACCAGCCATTTTATCTCTCCGCAATAGTAATTTATTATGTTATTACAGTAAGTTACTGTACACGATCCTGCCATTTACTCATTGCATTCGTACCGGCTAACGTATGCTCCCAGGAAATATCTTCATAAATAAAGGCAATTCTCTCCTGTGGTTCCAGTTCTTTTTCCAGGACAGCATGCGGTGTGACAAAATCAATACTTGATATTCGGGCTTTTGACAGATTTATTTTATAATAAGGCTGGTAAATACCCGCTTTACTGGTTCGGTAGAGTATAAATTCACATATTGCCATTTTTTCATTGTCACTAAGTGCTTTTGCCAGCAATGGTGAGGATTTATCAACCGGTTTGGTGATAATTAATTCATGATGATTGACATTTTGACTTCTTGAGATGGAATGCATTAACGCATAAACCATGATCTGATCTTTATGTTCTGGCTGCGCTTTGTTTCCGACAGAATCAAGCGTTGAGCAACCTGCTGAAATTAGCCCTTGTGTCTCTCCACTCAAAGATAAATAACTTATATTTGCCATGATAATCTCCTTTAATTAAATAATTATTTTTCGGCCGTGGTACCGGTTGCCGCCTCTGGCATGACGTTATTCTTCAGCAGCAGCCAGCGGCTTAACACGCCTTCGAGTCGCTCATTAATTTGTTTTTCCAGCGCATCTGTATTCTGCTTCTGCGCACGGGCATCATGGTACTGCGTCAACAGAGACTCAACGGGTGTTTCCTGCCCCAGTCCCCGCTCCGCCTGCCAGATGACATTTTTGATATAGGAAAGGGTTAGTCCCTCTTTCTCGCGCTGCATCACTAGATCTGCAAAAGCATGTAAGTCCTGGCGGGTCTGCAACCAGCCACGCAACTGCGGGCTACTCTGTGCGCGGGTTTTGAGTGCCTCATTCCATTGTGTCGAGGCCTGTTGCTGTTGCAGGCTTTCCGGCCAGCGACTGTCGGCAACACGCATCATCTGCATCCCGGTTTCCAGCGGCTGTACCGGGGAGGTATCAAGAAGTTGTTGCAGCCTGCGCTCATAGTTTTCGAGTTCAGGTGAGGCCATCCACACCGTTGCTGCGCCCTGAGCGGTGTCGTTAACCTGTAACAGTTGCTGCTGCACCGGATAGACCTGCCACCACCACAATGCTGAGGCGACAGCCACTGAACAGGCGATCCCTGCGATAAACCCTCTTACCGTACTGCCTTGCTTTATCACACTGGCCTGTGGGGGATTCTCTGTCAGACTGCGCACTTCCACTTTCATCTCAGGCAGGCCGGGCAGGGGAGGCACTACCGCTTCTGGTGTGGAAGATGCCTGTGTTTCCGGGGCATAAATCAGCGTTCTGACCGTGGTCTGTGCGGCGTTCTCAGTGTTACTCTTCAGCTGGGGTTCAAGCCGTTTACGCGTGTTCTGCATAAAATAGAGCAGATTCTCCACGCGCGGAACGCGCTTCAGTTCCACCTGCTGGAGCTTATCGCAGATAAGCTGCAATGCCCGCTCTGTGCGGTAGATCAGTGGTAGGTCGGATTCCGCAAAGGAGATTTGCTGACGCAGAATATTGCCGGTTCGGGAGTTAAACCAGTCCAGCATTTCAGTACGCGCCGGGCCGCCCTGCGGCCAGAACTTATCCCAGTCGTGGCTTACCATTGCCGCCAGCAGTTCCGCACCTTCGCAGAATCCCGCCAGTCCCTGTGTCCGTGTCCGGGCAAGCGTATAGTAGGTGGCGGTGTGTAAATCCACACCGTTGGCTTTAAAAATCGCCAGCGCCAGCGACTCCACCAGTTTCCAGTTCAGCTCAGGCTGTGACGGGTGGCTGGCTTTGTTTATTTCCTCGCGGATGGCGCTGAATTCCGGCAGCCCGCGCGGGTCACTGCCGGTAACGATAGTTTGTGTCAGTACGTTACTATTCATCCCTGCCTCCTCAGTACAGTGTGTCTGACAGACCAAACTGGCTGAACAACCCACCGCTGAACGGGTTATCTTCCGTGTCGGTATGCACACGGTAGGTCATCGCGCCACCGTCCACGCTAAAGCGCACGGTAAAGTTGCCATCCTGTACTCCGGTCAGTTGTCCGGCCCCGAACAGGCGGAACTGCGCCCACGGCCCGCTGAAGCTGATACTGCGCGGCGCGTTGCCGCTGGTGCCGATGAGCGTCAGCTTACTTTCGTTGCCTTCGCGCATGTTGTTAGGCCAGACCAGATGGGCGGTATAGTTACGGCCCTGGCTGTAATCGACTAACTGACCGTCAAGGTTCAGTACACTGCGGCGTTTATTGCCTGAAAGCGATACCGTTTCCACGGCAAAGGATGTTCCCAGACCGTTCTGTTTGCTGAAGAAGATGTCACGGATTTTCTGCGCAGTTTCCAGTTGCGCAATAATATCTTCGCGAATAATGACGTTGTTATCGCCATCCTCCAGACTCAGGTCATTATCGATAAACAGCTTCAGGTTCTGCTGGTAGAAGGTATCCAGTATGCCATCCGGTTTAAAGAAGCGTTCGAAGGCATCCAGTGAGGCATCCTGTGCAGAACGCGGATTAAACGGATAGTTATTTGCCAGTTGCTCGTTAAACGGTTTCACCACGCTGTCGCGCCAGTCCACTTCCATATAATGAACAGCCTCCACCATCACCACATGCCAGGCCTGGTCAGTCAGTCTGCCAACCCAGCGGTTGAGCGGAGCAGGCAGCGTTTTTGCCATCTGGCGGGTGGCGAATATCGGATCGCTGCTGTTCTGATCAAGCCGTAACTGCACGGCTTTCAGCGCCGATTTCCCTGGTACAGGCGCGTTCTGGATTGCCAGCAGGTAACCCCCGGCTGGACTCCAGCAGGGTGCCGTTCTCGCGCACAAACCAGTGGCTGCGCAATGCCCGGTTGTCGGCATTCAGAGTGACGGCGATATCATGGACATCCAGAGGGTGCATCAGCGCCACCTGCATCCGGGTGATATTGTCCACGCAACTGAACATCAGCACCGGGCGTGGCGGAACATGACCGATAATGCCGGTCAACAGCCGGGCGGCAGCAGGCGGTATATAACGCAGCGGCGAATGCAGCAGGGCCAGCAGCAACACGCCGCCGCGCAGTTCGCTGTGCTGCATCTCAGCCGACGCCAGCAGCCAGCCCTCTTTAAGCCACTCAACCAGCATCGGGGAAAACGCCGGGTAGCTGTCCGCAGAACGGGCGGTTGTGTAGTTCTCTACCGTCAGCGCCTGGCGCAACTCTTCCATGCCAATATCGCCCTGGCGGGTAATAACCCGCAGGTCACTGCGTGGCATGGCGAGCATCTGAATGAGCACATGGCTGACGGTAATTTCCGCTGCCTGCTGACTCATACATTCAGAGGCGGCCATCTCCAGCGCCTGGCGGGAGAACAGGTTCAGCCGTTTTACCAGCGGGGGAAGATCAATCTGGATCATAAACGTCCTTATCGAAGTAATTTGTTTAGCTGGTGCAGGATGTCCTGCGTCTGGCTGTCCAGCCGCAACAGATAGAACAGGTAAAACAACGCCAGCACGACAACGCCACCACAAAAAATATGTTTAACAGTCAGGCGACTGATGAGCTGATAACGCCCGCCCTGGGTTTTTTTGTCCTGGTGTAACAGCGGGAAAGGGGCATCGCCGCGCAGTTTATGCAGAACGTGGTACAGACGGCGGTAGATCTGCTCAAATTCCCCCTGATCCTGTGCTGCCACTTTGTAGCGCCCGCGAAATCCCAGAGAAAAACAGATCCAGAGAAATTCCAGCAGATCCTGGTAACGTTTGGGTTCACGGATCAGGCGCTCCAGCAGGATGAAAACTTTCTCGCCACCCCAGGCTTCGTTGTGGAAATGGACCAGCAATGACTGCTTGATCCACTCGTTCTTGTTTGACCAGCCGTTACCGAGCGCCGCTTCATCAATAAACGTGCAGAGGATGTAGCGAAACGAGATAATCACGCCCGGTTCGTAGCCCTGCTCCTGAAGCAGTTGCTCCACGGCCTGAACATCTGTCACCACCTGAGCAAAAAGATGCTCCGGCATCGTCTGGCTGTTCATGGTTGAAAGGCGCATTACCATACCGAGTAGCGGCGTGGCCGCGTCGATCATCGGATTCAGGCTGTTGCCACGAAGCGCGAGATGGTAGTTGCGCTGGCTTTTTTCGTCGTGTCCGGTAAATGGTGGCAGAGACAGTGACCCCTCATCCATCGTCTTACCCTCTTATCGCCCACAGTTGCATGTTCAGATCCGGGAAACTGCCGGAAACATGCAGTGCAACGGCCCCGGCGGCAGCCATTTCTGTCCAGGCCTGGCCACTCTTGTCGAGTTCGAAATAGCTGAACCCGGAATGGTAAGGAAGCTGGCGGGGAGCCACCATAAGGGCACGCAATGGAATACCGGGGATCTGCACACTGACCATATTGCGGATTTTTTCCGGCGAGGAAATTTTCGACTGCTGGATAAACTGACGCTGGATCTGATCGACCGGCACGTTTGCCGCCACGGCCAGCACAAAGGTGGCAGATTGCAGCAGTTCTGTGTCATGGATATCGGCCTGCCAGATACCGTCACGCAGATGCAGCGGCAGATTGACCGCTCTTGGCGACAGTACGGTATGCAGCGCCCGTTTGACTTCCGGTAACAGTGTTTTAAATGTTTTGGTCAGATCATGATGATCATACACATCAAGCGGGCAGGGCAGGCGCGACGGCTCGGTAAAGGTCATCAGTTCACCCAGCAACCCAGCAAGATCAAGGTAGAAATCTTCCGGGTGGAGCTGGGATCGGCGGGCGCGATGGGTAAACCGGGTCTGGTTACGGTTAAGTAACTGCAACATCATAAATTCCGCCACATCCGCGATGCCGCTCTGCGCCGGAGAGCCAATACGGTTTGCCAGATCGCTTGCCCGTCCGCCAATGGCCCCCTGTACCTCTTTGAGATAAACACGCAGTTTCTTACTGACCTGAATATTCTGGCAGGAGGGGATAAAATCGTCATCCAACGTCAGGGAGCCATCGGCATGGCGATTGCTGATACGGCAAAGCGGGAGCGTAATATAGGCGCTCATATCTTCTGCACCGCTCATAATGCGCGGCGTCAGTTGACCCAGCGTCAATGTTCGCGCGTCACCTTCTTCTGAATGCAAATCCCGGACATCGGCATAATTCAGCCGGTAACGCCCGATTCGCCGTCCGTCGCTGATTTCATTTCTCACATCACTGGCGACCGGCAGAGCGAGGTAGATATTGCGGCTTCTTTCGTCCGGAAAATTTTGCGGGTGCAGCGGATCGGGCAGTGCGTCCTGGTCGGGGATAGAAAAGACGGTGCCGTCGGGCAGTGTGCCTGACGCGCTGTCAATCATGATCTTACCCTGCGCCAGCAGTTCATTGTTGAGGGTGAGTTCGGTAAATCCCCAGGATAAATCATTCATGGCCCGGAAACGCTGGTTATCCAGGTAGTCGTTGTAACGCTGCTGTTGCTGGAAATGGTGTGGGCGCATCAGCATCCCTTCCTGCCACATCACCTTGTTGCGGGTGGTTGCCATAATTATTCATCCTCTTTTTTCATTTCGATGCTGCTTTGACGTACATGCACCAGCAGGCGGTAATGGTGGCCGGTTCCTTCCACCGTCTCGATTTGTTTCCATTCAGTGGCCTGGTCATCGGAGAAATAGGCCACGACACCAATAAACTGCGTTTTCTCATCCAGCTTTACCGGCGGCAGGGTTTTGATGGTGTCCGGCAACAGGTTGAAATCCTGGTGGTCGATATAGTTTTTACCCAACACATCCGGTAGCGGCGTACTGGCTATCTGGTCATAGTCGGCTGCCAGCAATTTTGAGTCGTCAGTCAGGTACACCAGTTGCACATCCACGGCGGCTGATTCACCCTCCGCATTGGTATTGGTGTCCGGTTCAGTCAGCAGGGTGACGGTTATTTCCGAAGGTTGCTCCTTCAGGCTCCCGACCTGGATATCCGGGTTTTTGATCACCTCGCTGATTTTTTTCGCCGTTTCGCAGCCGGTTAATATGACGCACATCAGCACGCAGGCCAGAAACGCCTTCCTGTTCATGCTTCCGGCTCCCGCTGTTTTTCACGAAGCACCCGGTCATAGACCTGGGCGTAGACCTCGTTAAACAGCATCTCAAACCCCTGCTGGCGATCGGAGGCCAGTTCTTCGTAATAATGGCTGTACATTTGCCATGCTCCGGCATCATCCAGCGGCTGGCGCAGTTCATGGCTGCGGCGGTACTGCACAAAGCGGCGCAGCAGATTTTGTGGTGAGAAAGCATCCAGCAGGACACGAAGCGACTCCACAATCGCTGCCCGGTTAGCTTCTTCGTGGTGGCGGACATTGCGCAGGCTTTCACTGACGGCGGCGGGAGCCGCCAGATGTACCGGGCTTTTACCTTCGGCAAACATTACGTCGAGCGCGGTGGCGTAATCCATGTTCAGGCGCAGCGGGTTATCTTCCAGCGGGCGCAAATGTTTGTCTGAGAGGCTGTTACGCTGCTGCTGCAAATCGAGCAGACCTTTTATTGCGGCCTGTAACGTTCGTCCGGCCTCCTCCAGAAAATCATCCGCATCGTCGGAATTGCTCATGGTAAGCGAGCCGCCAAGACCGCGCAGTAAGGGGGTGACCGCAAGGTGGCGTTGCGCCATTTCTGCCGCAGAGACGTCGTCATTACGATCGCCGGGGCTGGCATAAATGGGCGGCAGATCCATAAACGGAGTATTGATCCCCCCATTACTTGCCGGATCGGACAGCGGTGCCGATGGCCGGACAGCCGCAATGCCTGAAAGCGGATCGCCCGTGGTAATCAGGCTTTCGGACTGAAGTGCCTGGAGTGGATCGGCAGAAAAACCGTTTACCACGGTGTCTGCAAGCTGGTGCCGGTGAGTCATTCCCGGATAGTGTGGCGCACCCTCCGTTGATAGCAGGGTATCCGTGAGCATATCGCGATTGGTAACGATGGTTTCGGGAGTGGCCATTTCCTCATCGTAATGGGGAATATCTCCCCGGTTCAGATGAACCCTCACCATCAGCCGTCCGATCTGGATCTCATCGCCCTGGCGCAACTGTATTAGGTCTGATGTTGCTGTGACTTTTGCCTGATTCAGCCACAGTTGTGCCGTCTGCGGGCGCAGACAAAATGTGCCATCGTGCAGGATAACGGTAAAAGCCTGGGCCGGAATGCTCTGCTGACGATCCTGTACCGACCAGTGGCATTCGGGGCCATGGCCGACATTTCCCTGCTGTGTGAATAGACAGCGCGCCGCCCGCCCGCTTTCCAGCTCACTGCCGTTAATGACCTGCAATGAAAGCGTCTGTAGTTTCTCTTCCGGCATATTCTGCTCCGTGATTATCATAATTTACGACCGTACCCTGATGGTGACTGAGGGTCGTTCTTCCGGTGTGCCGAGGAAGCTGGTCCAGCCCAGCAGCGCACTTTTGTTATCACCCAGGCGCATTGCGCCCACCTGCTCCGGCGCCAGCCCCAGATGTAAGTCCCAGGCAAGCTGATCGCGCAGGATGAAGGACACGAACATCGTCAGTGGCAGGAAGTTTTCGCCGGACGGCAGAAAAGAGAGGAACTGTTTTCGGGTCAGGCTGGTAATACTGAGCTGGAATTTTCCGCTGAGATCGGGCACTCGTGTACCCAGAACAAAGTTGCCCAGTACCGATCTTCCCGCCAGTTTTTCGCCATTTTTAAGAGAATAGCTCCCCAGACTATTTTGCTGATCCGGTTCAATATCCACCTTGCGACGTTGCCAGTTTTGCAGCGTCACTTCTGACAAATCAAAGCAGTGGGACACCAGGCCACAGATTATTTCCGGGGATCGTCCCGGATTTGCCAGGATCCCGGAATACGCCAGCATTTTGCTGTGATTAATCGCCAGCTTATCGCGAAGCTGGCGGTGGCCCAGCCCGACAAGGGAGTACATGCGCTGCGAGAACGCATCCACACCGCCGTTACGAAAACTGATGTGATAGCGGTACTTACGCCAGATATGCCAGACAAACTGGGTCAGGCGGTGGCTGAACATATCCAGAAAATCACCTAACCGCATCGCGGAAGATGCGCACTATGTCTACCGCCACGATGAATACGGCAGGCTGGCGGAGAAGACGGACCGCATCCCGGAAGGGGTGATACGGATGCACGACGAGCGGACCCACCACTACCACTACGACAGCCAGCACCGCCTGGTGTTCTACACGCGGATACAGCACGGCGAACCACAGGTGGAGAGCCGGTACCTCTATGACCCGCTGGGCCGCCGGACGGGAAAACGGGTATGGCGGCGGGAGCGTGACCTGACGGGGTGGATGTCGCTGTCGCGTAAACCGGAGGTGACATGGTACGGGTGGGACGGTGACAGGCTGACGACGATACAGACCGGCACCACGCGTATCCAGACGGTATACCAGCCGGGGAGCTTCACGCCGCTCCTGAGAATCGAAACAGAGAATGGCGAACAGGCGAAGGCGCGGCACCGGAGCCTGGCGGAGGTGTTGCAGGAGGACACGGGTGTGACGCTACCGGCGGAGCTGGCGGTGATGCTGGGAAGGCTGGAGCGGGAGCTGCGTGCGGGAGCGGTGAGTGCGGAGAGTGAGGCATGGCTTGCGCAGTGCGGGCTGACGGCGGAACAGATGGCCGCGCAGATGGAGGATGCATACATCCCGGAGCGGAGGCTGCATCTTTACCACTGTGACCACCGTGGACTGCCGCAGGCGCTCATCACCCCGGAAGGCGAAACGGCGTGGTGCGGGGAGTATGACGAGTGGGGGAACCAGCTTAATGAGGAGAACCCGCATCACCTGTACCAGCCGTACCGTTTGCCGGGGCAGCAGTATGATGAGGAGTCGGGACTGTATTACAACCGTCACCGGTACTACGATCCGTTGCAGGGGCGGTATATCACCCAGGATCCGATAGGGTTGAAGGGGGGAATAAATCTATACACGTATCCACTGGTACCAATACGTTACACTGATCCACTGGGGTTAGAACGAGTTATAAGTGTATATGGGCCTCCCGCTCCAGACCGGGCAGGTGCTGAAACTCCTCTTGTTCTTACTGATATGACTGGAGGAGTGACTATTTATTATGATCCTGAAACAGGTGATTCAATGACTTTTGATAGTAGCAATAGAATTGATCGTCGTTCTCAACGTGGTGCTGGTGATCCATATACAGGTGAAGTCGTTGGTTGTGAGACAAATGAATCAGGAATATCGGCAGCATATGGCACAACGAAGATCTATACTACAGATACTAGAGCAAGATGGCTACATGGTGGGGGATCATCGTTGCGCGATCCTTATGCTCCTCGACAAGGCTGGAAACCAACTATGGGATGTACCCGTGCACAGAATGAAGATGTAGATGAGTTGTGTAAGAAAGTGACAAGTTGGATGTATTCGCATCCTGGAGAGAGAATTAGATATGAACGTTTTAAGACACGTTAATGCGATTAACATGGGAGTGTGGGTGATGCTGCCAACTTACTGATTTAGTGTATGATGGTGTTTTTGAGGTGCTCCAGTGGCTTCTGTTTCTATCAGCTGTCCCTCCTGTTCAGCTACTGACGGGGTGGTGCGTAACGGCAAAAGCACTGCCGGACATCAGCGCTATCTCTGCTCTCACT
>ENA-ORUR01000184-ORUR01000184.1-human-gut-metagenome-genome-assembly--contig:-NODE-184-length-48685-cov-19.702_pt1 | contig 48685 bp, 42 predicted proteins | sample MGYA00242086_ERZ509223 | MGnify/ENA primary metagenome ERZ509223 (study PRJEB26280, sample SAMEA2338820) | human gut metagenome | biome: human gut; feature: human-associated habitat; material: faeces... | reverse complement strand
CCAATCTTTTGATACCGGCATTATATCATGAATTGGTAAGAAATATTACTATTTAGTACTGGATGAAATTAATACTTTTTAACAGTCACAACCTTTCTCCAAAAAGTGGTTCTTGTACTCGTCTTCAATGATGGTCAGCATTTCTTCTAAGATGCTATAATTACCAATATTTTTCCGTTAGCTTAATTATACTAGAAAGAAGGCGAACCGACAGCTAGTTGATCAGTTGACTGTCTTTCAGCCAGGCGGCTTTTTGCTTGGAAAAGCGTTAAAATAGAGCTGACTATTGAAAAAATGAAAGAGGCAGAAAAATGCTCAAGTTTATTACAGCCAGCGACAGTTTCAAGGAAAGCTTGTCAGCCAAAGCGGCCTGCCAGGCTATGACCGATGGGATCAAGCGGGTCTTTCCCGAGGCCGAAGTCATCCAGGTTCCCATGGCCGATGGGGGTGAGGGGACGGTCGATGCAATCTTGTCCTGCATCCCCGGGGAAAAAGTGGAAAAGATGGTTACCGGTCCCGATGGCAGAAGGCTCTTGGCCAGCTATGGTCTGATCAATGACGGGGAATGCGCGGTGATCGAGACGGCAGCAGCCAGCGGCCTGGGCTTGCTTGCGAAAAAGGACCGCGATCCAATGACGGCAACTACTTTTGGGACCGGGGAGCTGGTACTTGACGCGTTGAAGCGGGGCGTTAAAAAGATTATCGTGGGCTTAGGCGGCAGCGCGACTAACGATGGCGGTACCGGCCTGGCTCAGGCTTTAGGGGTTAGGTTTTTAGATAAAAATGGCCAAGAGCTGCCTTTTGGCGGAGGAAGTTTAGACCAATTAGCCAGAATTGATACCAGCGGCTTGGCTTCCCGCTTAAAAGAAGTTGAAATCATTTTAGCTAGTGACGTGACCAATCCTTTGACCGGACCCAATGGAGCATCCGCGGTTTTCGGCCCGCAAAAAGGGGCGGACAAGGAGATGGTCCAGAAGCTTGATGCTAGCCTTCACCATTATGCGGCCGTGATCAAGGAGCAAGTTGGGAAAGACGTAGAGAACGTTCCTGGCAGCGGGGCGGCTGGCGGCCTGGGAGCGGGCTTTTTGGCCTTCAGCAAGTGCCAGATGAAGGCGGGCGCCCAGATCGTGATCGAGGAGAGCCATTTGGCGGAAAAGATGCGGGATGCTGACTATGTCTTTACGGGCGAAGGCGGGATTGACTTCCAGACTAAGTTCGGCAAGACACCCTATGCCGTGGCCCAAGTTGCCAAAAAGCTTGGCATACCGGTTTTTGCCCTGGCTGGCCAGGTCGGAGATGGAATTGACAGCTTATATGAAGCAGGCTTTACGGGGATTTTTGGCATCCTGCCAGGCATCTGCAGCTTGCCGGAAGCTTTAGCAGGCGGAGGAGATAATTTAGCCCGGACCAGTGAAAACGTAGCCCGGGTGCTTAAGGCCGCCAGAGTAAATTTACAGTAAAGGCTTACTATTAAGGAAAAATAGCATTTTTTGTCTTTCAGCCGATTTTTTCGCATATGCTCTGTAATTTTTTTCAAAAGATTGTGATAATATGAATAGACGCGGAAAGAGAATTCAAAAATCAAAGGGTGCAAAAAGATGAAAGAATACTATTTAGACTATCGTGAGCAAGTGCGGAACATCTTGGATGCTTTGGACGACAGCAGTACATCCTTGCGCCTGGGAGCAGTCGCGATTGAAAACCTCTTGACCCTGGCCAGAGTTGACCTGGATGATGAAGACGAAGAAGCTGAAACAGGCGATGAAGATTCTGATGACTCAGACGCCATTGAAGAGGCAGATAGCGGCGGGGACCTAGCAGATGCGGAAACAGAGGACAAGAAGCAAGTCAAAATCATCCGTCATGAAGAACCAACCGCCAGCATCCATTACCAGCTCTGCCGCTTTTCCCGGGCCTTGAAGGGCGGGAGTTTTTACACCGAGCAGGGGGACCTGGTCAGCGAGATCAATGAGCTGGCCGTCAGAAATCTGAACGTGGAAAACGGCGATTTAGTCGAGCTGGACCCCAGCAGCCAGCCGCCCCGGGTGGTCCGGATAGTGGAAGCCGGAAACTTGCCTTCTAATATCGCAACTATGTCATATGGGGTGGTAGAAAGGGATCCTGCCGGCGACTTGTATGTCAGCCGAAGCGCCATGGGCGAGAGCTTGAGTGAGTGCGCGGGCATTGATCGCTATGAGGTGCCGGCGATCATTGATGCTCGGCAAACCGAGACAGGTTTTGTCCATGAAGGCGACATCGTTGACTTGGCCTGGTATAAGAACAGCCCCAGCAATATGATCGTCCGCTGGGTCAGCCAGACTAAGGGAGAAGAAGCCCCAAAGAAGGAAAAGCCGGCTGAAAAGAAGGTAAAAAGCGAAAAGGAAGACAAGGATAAAGAAGAGAGCGTAACGACCTTGAATTTCGACCTGCATGGCCGCAGCGTGGCGGTGGTCATCGGCAATGAGCTCCGCAGCCAGGAGATTCAGAAGATGGTAGGTGAGCACCACGGCCGCTGCAAGGTGATTGACGCCTTCAAGTTTTCCGATACGGAATCTTTTTACAAGCACGCTCTCAAGCGGGCTGACGTAACGGTCATGGTGCAGAATTTGAACAAGCACTCAACCAGCAAGGCTCTGCGCAAGTATGCCAAGCGGCTGGCCATCGCGGACTCGGCGGGCCTGTCTTCAATTGAGCGGGCGATCTACCGGGCTATGCACGGCCTGCCGGCTTATGAGACATCTACCCAGCCGATCGCGTATCCGGTCAAGGAGCTGGCACTTAGTTAATTTTTAGAAAGGTTGGCGATAAAGTGGCATTTTTGGACAAAGATAAATTCGTTGAGATGGATAAAATTGGCGCGACCTGGCTGGACCGGGGGGCGGAAGCCTACAGGCAGGGGGACTATGAACTGGCCCTGCAGTGCTATAAAAAGGCAGCTGACTACGGCAATTCCCAGGCTATGTGCAATTTAGGCTACATCTATGCATTTGGCCGGGTTGGTGAAGCCGACCAGGAGAAGGCTAAGGCTTTTTACTACTTTACTCAAGCATCTTTGGCCGGCAACCCGAATGCCTTCTATAAGCTGGGGGATGCTTTCCGTTTTGGCAATTTTGTAAAGAAAAACGACGAGATTGCCTTTCAATATTACAGCATGGCGGAAAGCGTCCTGCAGGAAGGCGACGAAGACATGATCGCTGAGATCGACTACCGCCTGGCCCTTTGCTACGCCAGAGGCTGGGGGACTGACCAGCGCTGGGACCTGGCCTTGAAGTATATCAATGAGGCTCAGCTTTATGCCTACCGGAACAAGCAGCATGGCGAGTACAACTGGCAAAAGACCAGCCAGCAGATCAACAAGCTGCATGATGAGATAGTACGCGAAATGTTCTCATAAGTTTTAAGCAGCTGCCTGGGGCGAACCGGGCAACTGCTTTTTTCTGATTTATCAAAAATAGCTATTTTCTTTGGCCTCGCAATCAGCTTGGCTTATAATTATATATGCAAAGATAATAATTACTGGATAGATGTAAAAGTGATAGATAGATTATGCGTGTTTAACCAGCATGCTGCTGTCAACCTGCTAGACTACTATACAACTATTTAGATAATTATTTCATTATTTATTGCTGGCTTGCTTGCCTTGGTCCACAAGAACAGCCACTACAGCAACGCAACAGCTACTGGTCTTTAGGCCTCTTGATCTGCATTATCGTGATGTTCGCGATTGTATCTGCCTATCACCAGTTTGAGCAAAGGACTTTCAGCGGCGACTGCCTCTTTATGTTCTATACCTTTTTCGTGGTTTTTCTGGGGATCGTGATCCAGGAAGTGAGCGGGGGAGCTTTGCGGACGACCTCATTGACGATTGTGATCGGGATGTGCTTTTTGCTGAACCGCTTCAACAATTTTACTCAGAAGGTCAGCGATCTGAAGATCAGCCGGGACAATGCCGTGATGCGGACGGATATTATGACGGGGATAGTAAAAGCAAGAAGGTTGACAGTCCGCGCCTGCTTGGGTTACCTTAAACTTGTATTCAGGGGATAGAGGACAAGTTGGGGTAACTATTATGTTTACGATTTCGTTTTTGATTTTACTGATATTTTTAACTATTGTGGCCGTGCCGGTGGCGATCGCCGCTTTTCTGCTCAAGGTCTCATTTAAGATCCTGGGCTGGCTAATCGGCATCTGCTTTATTTTGGCCTTGCTGATCAGTTTGCTATTGATTAGCGTGATGTAGGGGAAACGCTTCCTGGAGAACCAGGAGGCGTTTTTTGATGGAAAAGGAGATGACAATGAAAGTCTGGATGAGAGTTAGGCGCGACAAGGAAATGAATTCTGGATGTGCCGCACAGTATTAATATCGCTACAGCAATGTATGGCTTCCGGGAATTAGGCGCGGAGATCGTACCATATCACTTTATAGACGAAATTGAGGAAAAATTGGCCCAGAGGACATAGTGCTGGACTATGTTGAGCAATGCCAATGGGTGTTTAAAGAATTCGGCCATCCAACTTATATGGACTGCTATCCGGAAATGTTAAAGCCATTTTTAAAGAGAAAGATTTGGCGGGATACGATAAATAGTTTTTCCAGAAATGAGAAAAAGTGGTTGGCAGGTTACTTTATCAAGTCGGTTAAGGATAAGGTTTTTAGGCTGGAATTGATGGAGAAGAACAATCTGAGTCTTACGGAGCAAGAGGGGACGTAGTTAGGGATGGCTTTGACAACGATCATGGTAAACATGACGGAGCATAGGCGTCTCACGCAAGAGCAACTTGCCCAAGAATGCAAGAATATTTTGCTGCAGAAGAAAAGGAGAATCATGGCAGAAGGCGATGGCCGGCTTGGACCAGGGGAATTGCAGGAACTTTTAGCTGCAAACAATATGAGTGAAGAAGAGTTTGCGGCAAGAGAGTTTGAAAAGGGGACTACGATAGTTACAGGTGGGGAAAATGGCTCAACTAAAAGTATCACGCCTTACTATTTAGATGAAAAAACGGGATATGTCCAAGCAGATGCTGAACTCGAGGTTAAAAATCCGGTTGATAAGGTCATTGTCATCGGAACCAAGGAAAGCAACTAATCTGTAGTTTAATCAAACTCCATACTAACAAACCGCATCCCGTTCATGTGATGCGGTTTTGCGATCTAAGGGACTATAGATTTCACGTATACCAATATACAAGCTAAGTATTCGCCAAAATTATAGCTAAAGGCTATAATAATTATTAAAGAATGTTAGCGGTTTTTTATACAGAAAGCGAGAAAAAATGAAAGCAGCATATTTCGTAAAAAAGGGCCTGGTTGAAGCCCGGGAAGTTGAAGATGCAACACTTGAACAAGACACCGACGCGGTTATCCGCGTAATTAGAGCTTGCGTCTGCGGGTCAGACCTGTGGTGGTTCAGAGGCATTTCTGACCGGCCGGAAGGCACAGTTGGCCACGAAGCCATCGGGATCGTAGAAGCAGTCGGTGACAAGGTTGATAATGTCAAGGTCGGCGATTTCGTTATCGCTCCGTTCACCCACGGCTGCATGAAGTGCAAGATCTGCAAGGCTGGTTTTGACGGCAACTGTCCAAACGTGGAAGTTGGCGGCAACAAGGGTTACCAATCTGAAAAGCTGCGTTTTAAGAATGCCAGCGCCTTGGTAAAAATCCCTGGCCAGCCAAGCGACTACACTGAAGAGCAATTGAATGACCTGTTGACTTTGTCAGACGTTATGGCAACTGGCTACCATGCTGCGGCTAGCGCGGAAGTTAAGCCGGGGGATGCAGTAGCAGTTATCGGTGACGGCGCGGTTGGTTTGTGCGGGGTTATCGCGGCTAAGCTGCTCGGTGCTGAAAAAATCATTCTGCTTAGCCACCACGAAGACCGGGCAGCCTTGGGCAAGGAATTCGGTGCAACTGACATCGTCAGTGAACGTGGTGAAGACGCGGTAAAGAAGGTTTTGGAACTGACTGACGGCTATGGTGCTGATGCTGTTTTGGAATGCGTTGGGGCAAGCAGCTCTATCGATCAGGCTGGTCAGATCGCCCGTGCTGGCGCGATTGTCGGCCGGGTAGGGGTTCCGCAAAAGGAACCTGAAACCAACAAGTTCTTCTGGAAGAATGTCGGCTGGCGCGGCGGGATCGCTAACGTAACTACTTACGACCAGGAAGTCTTGCTGGACGCTGTTTTGAAGGGCGAAATCCACCCAGGTAAGGTCTTCACTAAGAGTTTTGACCTTGATCATGTGCAAGACGCATATGAAGCGATGGATCAACGGCAAGCAATTAAGTCATTGCTGGTCGTGGCAGACAAGTAATTTTTAAAAAAAGGGCATTGGGTGATAAAAATGGTGTAGACTCACTGATTGCAATAATCTAGGGAGTCTATGCCAGGACAATCGTTTCTGAAGAAATCAAAGGACTGTTTGGCATAGTTGGTCAGACAGTCTTTTTTGTACTCAAAATTAGATATACATGTATAGGCTTCTACAAAATGTGATTAAAAATAAATTAAAAAAGATAAACTACAAAACAAGGAGAACTATCATGACTGAAGCAACTGCAGAAAAGAAGGAAATGTTTTACGGCGAATTTGGTGGCCAGTACGTGCCAGATGAAATCCAGGCAGCACTTGATGATAGTATGCAGGAAGGACATAGTAGATATCAAATGCTGTAAATTCTGATGTATATAAAAGATCATGATTACGGATAACATAGGATCAGCCCTTTTTTCAGCCCTATTTTTTCGAAAATAGGCAATAAAGGTTGATCAAAAGGAAATGCTTTCACTTCAGCAGAGAAAAAGTTAAAATAGTATTTATAATGCAATACAATCAGCATCATTAGGTAAGTTGCTGTTTAGGGAAGGGGAAAGCTATGACTTTAGAATCACAACTGGAAGACAACCTAATCGCGCAGTTGACGCAGGATGTCCATCAGTGGAAGTTCCGTGATGATTTACGCACCGTAGATCAGCTTTGGGACAACTTTTTCCGTATCTTGGAATCAAACAATAAGGATCAGTTAAATGACCATCCGTTGACTCCTAACGAAAAAATGACGGTGAGAACGGCGATCGTTAAACCGACCTTTTACCGGGCAACGGAGTTTATGGTCGGGGCCAACCGGCAGGTTCGCTATCACTTAAGAAGAGAAGATTCTTCTATTCCCGACGCTGATCTGCTGATTTTAGACAATACCAACATTGCAGGTGGAAACTCAGTTTATGAAGTTGTACACCAGGTTCAGCTACAGAAAAAGACCGCGCTTAATCAAGACCGTCGTTTCGACGTTAGTTTGTTGATCAACGGCTTGCCGGTGATTCACATTGAGCTTAAAGCTCCAAATGTTCCTTATAAGAAGGCCTTTAACCAAATTCAAAAGTATATCGACGAAGGACAATTTACTGACATTTACAGCTTCGTAGAAATGTTTGTGGTAACTAATGGTACTCAAACAAGATATATATCTGCTGGGCAGAATTTGAATGCCAAGTTTTTAACGGCCTGGGTTGATAAGAATAATAAGCGGGTAGACAATTATCTGAGTTTTGCAGAAGAGGTTTTGTCAATACCTGCTGCTCACCATATGATTGCCGACTATGTGGTTTTAGACAGCGAAAACAAGAGCGTTATCCTGCTACGTCCTTACCAGATACATGCGATTCAAGCGATTTTTAAGGCTTCTAGAGAGAGTAAGTCGGGCTATATTTGGCATACGACAGGGTCAGGTAAGACGTTAACTTCGTACAAGGTTGCCCGTAACTTGTTGCAAATTCCGTCAATTGATAAGTCAATCTTCCTAATCGACCGTAAAGACCTGGACACGCAGACTACAACTGCTTTCAAGATTTACGCCAACAACGATACGATCAGCGTTAACGAAACAAATAACAGTTATGACCTTGCTGGCCAGCTGACTGATGGCGACCGGACTGTAGTAGTTACTACCCGCCAGAAGATGCAAAACATGTTTAAGCGGATTGATGAATTGGATCAGTTGCCTAAACGGTATGAGAATTTAAAGAATATGCGGCTAGCCTTCATCGTCGATGAATGTCACAGAACGATTACCCCTAGCCAAAAGCGGGAGATTGATAAATTCTTTAACCGCAAACCGCTGTGGTATGGCTTTACTGGTACGCCAATTTTTAACGAGAATGCCCGGGCAAAGAATGGTCAAGACGCGCGGACGACTGAAGAATTATATGGGCCAGTCCTGCACAAGTATACGATCGGGGATGCAATTAGAGACAAGATGGTTTTGGGCTTCTCCATCGATAATCAAGGTGGCAGCAACGAGGATGGAAATGAAGAAGATACCAAGAAAATGGACCAGATTTACCGGTCCAAGGCCCATATGCATTCAGTTGCGACGGCAGTAATTAAAGCGGCGTACCGCAAGCAGGGCCTTATTTCTGGTAAGAAATACTCAGCCATTTTGACGACTTCGTCAATTGAGCAAGCCCAGAAGTACTACCGTATCTTTAAGAAAATCAGCGATGGGGAAGACGAAGAATTCAAGATTCCGGAACGAATCAAGAAAGTGGCACCAGACTTCCCAAAGATCGCTATTACTTACTCAGTTAGTGAAAACGAAGATGATTCAGAATCAGTGCAAGACGAGATGAAGCAGTCGCTTGCGGACTACAACGCCGTTTATGGGACGAACTTCTCGATGGCTGAGCTGGATCAGTACAATCAAAACGTTAATGCCCGGTTGGCACGCAAGAAGGCTCAATACCAAGCTGACAACCAACGCTTAGACCTAGTGATAGTTGTTAACCGTTTGTTGACTGGATTTGACTCACCAAGTTTGTCGACTTTGTACATTGACCGGCCACCAATGAGTCCGCAGGACATTATCCAGGCTTTTTCTAGAACTAACCGGATTTTTGATAAAGACAAGACTTGGGGACAAATCGTAACTTACCAGTATCCCAAGACCTTTAGTGAAAAGATTGATGATGCGATCGTCCTATATTCTAATGGCGGGGAGAAGTATGCGGTTGCTCCAAGCTGGGAAGAATCAAAACAAAGCTATGTATCAGCCCGGTCTAAAATTGACATGTACAGCTTCGACGCAGATGGACCGTCAATTTATGATGCTTCCAAGGAAGAAAAGAAGAAATTCGTTAAAGCTTTCCAAGAATTTGACAAGGCTTTGGCTGCAATCAAGACCTATGATGAATTAGATACCGAAGAAGGCCTAATGCAATTAGGTGTGAGTGACATTACACCAGATGATTGGGAAGCCATGCGGGGAGTTTATGAGGATATTCTGGACGATCTGCGGAAAGATCCAGATGAAGATCCTGATCACAATGACGACATCGATGATGAATACGAACTTGAGTCATTTGGACAAAAGGAAATCGATGAGCGCTATATCATGAATTTGATCCAGGCGTTCTTGCCAGAAAGTTCTGACAATCAAGAAAAAGCTAGTGGCAATGAAATCTCACCAGAAACTGTCAAGGAAATCAATGGCTACATTGATGAACTGGCGAAGACAAACGAACTTTTGGCAGAAATCATGCGTAAGCTTTGGCAACAGATTTTGCAGGACCCGGATAAATACGCAGGCAAGCAGGTTGATGAGCTCCTTGAATCCTTGATTGACCAGGAATTGCAATCAATCATGCGTGAGTTTGCTGACAAGTACAAGGTCGACTACGACCAGTTCCGGTATGTTATGGCTAACTATGACCCTAAGCTAAAGGGAAACAAGCAAAAGGGGATGAACGACCTTTTGGACAAGGAACGTTTTGTCGACTACTTGAATGACAATCCGGATTCTGACTTAAATAAGCCGTACCGCTGGAAGAGTGAAGTTCGGGAACAGGCCAAGCAATACTATGTCGATAAGATTGGCCCGTTAATTAACAGAGAAGCATAGAAGGAAGAAGAATATGGCAGAAGAAAATTCAACAGTTAGCTTGCAGAGTGGTTTGTTTGCAGCTGCAGACGTCTTGCGTTCAAAGATGGACGCCAATGAGTATAAGAACTATCTTTTGGGGACTGTTTTCTATAAGTACCTTTCAGACCAACAGCTTTACAAGTTGGCAGAAGATGCCGGTGAAGATGACGTTACTTTAGACGAAGCTCAGAAAATCTATGAGGAAAACCTTGAAGAAGAAGACCTCCTGGAAGAGGTTAAAGACGAGCTTGGATATTTAATCGAACCAGAATACACATACACCAAGATCTTGGACAATGCCAATGATGGCAGCTTCCAACTCAATCAGTTAGGGGATGCTTTTAACAAGCTGGAAAGTCAAGGCAGTAGTTTTGAAGGCCTGTTTGACGACTATGACCTGTATTCAAAGCGGTTGGGACAAAACTTGCAAAAGCAGACAGATACAATTGCCGGAGTGATTAAGGCGATCGGCAAATTAGAACTGGTTAAGACTCCTGGTGACACCTTGGGGGATGCTTACGAATACTTGATAAGTCAATTTGCCTCAGAATCAGGTAAGAAGGCCGGTGAATTCTATACTCCACAAGAAGTTTCTGAACTTTTAGCACGGTTGACTTTAGTCGGTAAGGATTACTCTTCTGGGATGAGCGTTTACGACCCGGCGATGGGATCAGGTTCACTGCTGCTGAACTTTAGAAAGTATGTTCCAAACTCATCAAGAATTACTTATTACGGGCAGGAAATCAACACATCAACCTTTAACTTGGCTAGAATGAACATGATTTTGCACCACGTTGATCTGGCAAACCAGAAGTTGAGAAACGGGGATACGTTAGACGAGGACTGGCCAGCTGAAGAAACCACTAACTTCGACTCAGTTGTCATGAACCCGCCATATTCACTTAAATGGAGTGCGGACAAGGGCTTCTTGGATGACCCACGTTTTTCTAAATACGGTGTTTTGCCGCCAAAGTCTAAGGCGGACTATGCTTTCTTGCTTCACGGCTTCTACCACTTGAAGCATAGTGGGGCAATGGCAATCGTTCTGCCGCACGGGATTCTTTTCCGTGGCGCGGCGGAAGGAAAGATCCGGCAAAAGTTGCTTGAAGAGGGCGCGATTGATGCAGTAATCGGTTTGCCTGCAAACTTGTTCTACTCAACTGGCATCCCGACCACTATTGTCGTTCTCAAGAAGGACAAGCAGGACCGGAGCGTGCTATTTATTGACGCATCTAAGGAGTTCGAGAAAGTTAAGACTCAGAACAAGCTGCGGCAAGAAGACATTGATAAGATCTTGAAGACCTACGAAGAGCGGCCAGCAGATGTTGAGAAGTATGCTCACTTAGCAAGTTTTGACGAAATCAAAGAAAATGACTTCAACTTGAACATTCCTCGTTACGTTGATACTTTTGAGCCAGAACCAGAGATTGATCTGCGGGACGTGGCTAAGGAGCTGCGGGATATTGATCAACAGATCAATGAAAACGAGAAAGAATTGGTAGGGATGCTTAAGGAATTGACTTCAAGTGACGATGATATCATGGCAGGTTTGCAGAGCATCATCGAAGATTTTGAGGAGGAAATCCGCTAATGAAAGATGAAAAAAAGGCCCCTAAACTGCGGTTTAAAGGCTTTACTGACGATTGGGAGCAGTGTAAGTTGGGGGATGTTTTTGCAGAACGTAGTGAAAAATCTCAAGATGGTAATGAAGAATTGCTGTCTGTTACTCTCAAAGACGGTGTTATAAAATCTAAATCTTTAGATAGAAAAAATACTGCAAGTCACGATAAGAGAAACTATAAATTAGTTATCCCGAATGACATTGCATACAATTCGATGAGGATGTGGCAAGGCGCTTTAGGAGTTTCAAAGTTTAGTGGCATTGTCAGTCCAGCCTATACAGTGATCAAGCTTAGAAATCAACTCGAAAATCCTTATTTCTATCAGTACTATTTCAAAAAGAATGAAATGCTAAATGTATTTAGGAAAAATTCTCAAGGATTGACTTCAGACACTTGGAATTTAAAGTACCCTCTATTTAGTCGAATACGTTTTTTTACAGCTAGTACCAGAGAACAACAACAAATCTCCTCTCTTCTTTATTTGCTTGATCAAACTATCACTTTACATGGGGAAAAGAAACGCCAACTTGAGCGCTTAAAAAGCGCTTTACTGCAGAAGATGTTCGCTGACAAGAGCGGGTATCCAGCTATTCGGTTTAAAGGCTTTACTGACGATTGGGAGCAGTGTAAGTTGGGGGATGTTTGTGAAGAAGTGTCTGGAAATAATGGCAATGTCAAAGGTTTACCCATTTTAACTATATCTGCTGCAAATGGTTGGATGAATCAAAAAGACCGTTTTTCTCAAGTAATCGCCGGAAATGAATTGAAAAAATATACTCTTTTGAAAAAAGGTCATTTAGCATATAACCATGGAAATTCAAAGCAAGCAAAATACGGAACTGTCTTTGTACAGAATCTATATGATCAAGCACTAGTTCCTCGTGTTTACCATAGCTTCAAAATGAAGACAGAGAATGATCCTTATTACGTCGAGTATTATTTTGCCACCAAGAAACTTGATAGGGAATTGGCAAGACTAGTAACATCCGGGGCTAGAATGGATGGGTTGCTCAATATTAATAAGAAAGATTTCTTCAAAATCAAGTTTGAAGTACCAACCCCTGTTGAACAATCATTAATTGGTACTATCCTTCAGAAGCTAGATCAGACCATCACTTTACATGATCAGAAATTAAACTTACTCAAACTCGTGAAGCAATCTCTACTACAAAACATGTTCATCTAATCTAAAATCTCCCTAGCAAGATATTTGCTAAGGAGATTTTTATGCGTAAGAAACGAATTTTACTACATGACTATTTTGCTCAATGGATTGAAGTATACAAAGAAGGAGCAGTTCGAGAAAGGACTCTAGATAAGTACTGGCTATCCCATCGCCACTTACAAGAAATTGCACCTGATCTGAAATTAGTCGATACTACAAGACTTGAATATCAGCAGATCTTAAATACTTTTGCTCAAACTCACGAAAAAGCGACAGTAATGGACTTTCATCATCAATTGAAGGCTATGCTACTAGATGCGTATGATGAAGGCTATATTCAACGAGACCCAACAAGGAAAATTGTGGTCAAGGGAAAGGAACCTTCTGAGAAGAAGGCAAAGTATTTGAATGAGTTTGAATTGAAGTTGCTACTTCGTCACTTGGATTTGTCAACTTTCCCAAATTTTGATTGGACGATCCTTTTGATTGCAAAAACGGGCTTGCGATTTAGCGAAGCTTTAGGGCTCACTAAAGAAGACATAGATTTAGAGCAGCAAACGATCAACGTAGATAAAACTTGGGACTATAAGAGCTATACGGGAAGTTTTAAGCCAACCAAAAATGCATCGTCGGTTAGAAAAGTCCCCATCGACTGGAAGCTTGCTATGCAGCTCAATCAAGTCATTCAAAATTTGCCTAATGGAGAGCCTATTTTTGCCCAAAAGCGAGTTTTTAACTCAACAGTTAATAATTTACTGAAAAAGCACTGTGAGGAATTAAATATCCCTGTTATCTCTGTACACGGGCTGCGCCACACACATGCCTCACTACTTTTGTTTGCCGGTGTCTCTATTGCAAGTGTTGCGAAACGTTTAGGGCATGCTGATATGACGACCACACAACAGACTTATCTGCACATTATTCAAGAACTTGAGAATAAAGACAATACCAAAATTATGCAGCACTTGGCTGCATTGTAAGGAAAAGGATAGTGGCTTGTTGTCGCTATCCTTTTAAACTATATGAACATGTTTTGGAGAAGGGAACTTTTTAATCTTTTTAACAATTCCAATTTGTGCTCATATAAAGTGATGGACTGATCGAGATCTTTAAAGATCAAACCAATTCGATTTTGTTCCTCAGCAGATGGCAAGGAAGCAGGAATTTCCATTACACTTTTTTTAGAAATATTGTATCTAGAAATACCTTGAGCTAGTATTACGATTTTCCTCCTAAGTGACTGTGAATTTAACATATACGCTAAATAATATGGATTTATCTTTGAAATAGGCCTATATCCAAAACAAAAGCTGTTCAAATATGTATGTTTTTCATCACCTGTCCAAACAGATGCCATTCCAACTTCTTCTGGGGTTTCTGAAGATGTAGTAAAGAAAGCATCACCATACTGAACCTCATTCTGACGTTCATCTATCTCAATAGGTTCGACCATATTCAAGTCTGATACAGGGTTTGAATATATATTCATGTATGTTACAAAACGAGCTTTGCCATGTCCGAAGTCTTCTTTGCTTTTTCCGGATAATCCAGTGTATGTTTGTCCCACGTCTCCTAACTTACACTGCTTCCACGCTTCATCAAATCCTCTAAACCGAACAGCTGGATATCCATTCTCATCAGCAAACATCTTCTGCAATAAAGCGCTTTTCAAGCATTCAAGTTGGCGTTTCTTTTCCTCATGTAAAGTGATTGCGGTATCTAAGCCAAATAAGACAGAAGATATACTTTTTTGTTCTGAAAGATTTGTTGGGATAAACGTTCTTGCATTTGAGACCAATCCCCAATCAGATCTAGGCATTTTCGAACCAGATGATAAATTAGCTATATACTGAAATTCGGGTGCTTGAATTAAACTATATGTAAATCCATGATCAATCTTACTTGATGTTAGAACCCAAAAGTCTCCAACAGCCACTCCTTCAAAACAAGCAAAAAGCCAATTCTTTAAGTAAGGACGTAATTTCCCGAACAGAACATCTCCAGGATTGAAGTGAATTCCTCGCTTGCTTGTACCTTTACTTTTAGGTTCCTTATTTAGAGTGCCCATCCCTGGATTAATGTCGTCGTATTCAACGCTTGGGAGAGCGGATGTACTAACACACATTTTTGACCTTCGTTGAAATATCTCCCCATACTTTACTTGCTCCCAAGCAGAATTACATCCCTTCCGCCTGTTCCTGCATGACCTGGCAGAAGGCGAGGACCAGGGGGTCTGCTTCATCTTTCCGGCAGACCAGGCCATAGTCCAGCGGGGCAGGGTAGTTCAACTTTACCGCCTTGATCACATCTGCTTTTTCGATTGCTACAAAGCTCGGCATCAGGGTGATCCCTAGATCCGCCTTGATCATCAAGCTGACGATCTCAACGTCGTTAACGTAGCTGATGTCCAAGTCATCAACCTTCTTTCTGATCGTCTCCTGGAGCTTCAGTTGTTCTGGCGGGCACCAGTTGTTGTCCATCAGCAAAATCTTTTCTCCCGCCAAATCATCCAGGGCAAGTTCCTCTCTGTCACTTAAATGATGGTCTGCAGGTACAATTGCCACAAAGTGTCCGCTAAAAAGATCATAGTACTTCACCTCGGCTAGATCAGTGATATCATCATGGGTCGTAAAAATTACATCGCTGTCGTGGTCAATCAAGTGGTGCTTGAGCCGGTTATGATCAAATCTCTCAAGAAAAATCTTGCAATTCGGGTATTCCCGGTGAAATGATTTGATCATCTCAGGCAGAATTGCTTGCTCTAGCGGGGTATCCGTAATTCCAATCGTTAAGTTGCTAAAGAATTTCTGGTCCTCTGCAGGGCCTTATTATAGCTGTTGATCAAGCTCTTGCTGTCATCGTAAAACAGCTTCCCATTCTTAGTCAGCTGTACTTCCCGGTGGCTACGGTAAAAAAGGGTGACGCCAACTTCGCCTTCTATCCGCTGAATGATCCGGCTAACGGCCGGCTGAGAAAGGTGTAGGTTTTCCGCGGTCTTTGAATAGTTCAAACTCTCCGCCAAATTGATAAAAACTTCTAGCTGCCTTAAGTCCATCTTTGTCTCCTTATGCATTTCCGGTATAACCGATACCAACTCGATATTTCTCAACTCAATTATTGCATGATAAATTAATAGTTGAAAGCGCTCTAGTTGATAAAAAGGAGAAAAATAGCATGACTAAGCTTTACGACAATGTTGACTACTTAGGCACTAATGCATCTGCTGCATATACTGTTGAAACGGACGTCCTGGTTGTGGGCGCGGACAATGGAGGGATGGAAGCCGCCGCGGCCGCTAAAGAAGCTGGCGCTAACACCATCTTGATTGAGAAGGAAAAGACTATCAACCTGATGATTAATAATCAATTTTTCCCTCACTAACAGGGAAGGGAATAGGTCTGCTCTATATGGGCAGGCCTATTTTTTCTGCCAGATGGTATAATGAAAACGAGGTGAAACTGATGAAATATAAAGCCGCGATTTTTGACATGGACGGCACAATCTTAGACACGAGCGCCGACTTAACAAGTGCATTGAACTACGCGTTTGAACAAACCGGCCACCGGCATGACTTTACCGTTGAAGACATCAAGAACTTCTTTGGCAGCGGGGTCGTGGTGGCGGTCACCCGGGCCCTGGCCTATGAAGCTGGCAGCAGCCGAGAAAGTCTGGTCGCCTTTGGCACCAAGGATGAACAGATCCCGGAAGCTGTTACCCAAGCAGAAGTTAACCGGGTCCTGGAAGTTTTCAAGCCTTATTACGCTGACCATTGCCAGATTAAAACTGGTCCCTTCCCAGGCATCTCGGATTTGATGAAAGATCTCCGTCAAAAAGGCGTCAAGCTGGCTGTCGTTTCCAACAAGCCAAATGAGGCCGTCCAGGTCCTGGTCGAAGAATTTTTCCCGGGCAGCTTCGACTTTGCTTTGGGTGAAAGAAGCGGGATCCGCCGCAAACCCGCCCCGGACATGACTAGTGAGTGCGTCAAGGTCTTGGGCGTGCCAAGAGACAAGTGCGTCTACATCGGCGACTCTGAAATCGACATCCAAACCGCGCGGAATTCTGAGATGGACGAAATCGCGGTAAATTGGGGCTTTAGAAGCGTGCCATTTTTGCAAAAACACGGGGCAACTGTGATTGTCGATACAGCTGAAAAGCTGGAAGAAGCAATTTTAGGTGAATAAGATGGAAATCAAGTTTGAAGAAGAGCAAAAGCGGGCCGCGGTATATGATGGCGGCAAGCTGATTGGCCAGTGCGTATATGAAGACAAGGGTGATCACTGGATCATCACAACGACTAAGGTAGATCCAGCCTATGGCGGACAAGGCCTGGGCCGGAAGTTGGTTGATACCGTTGCTTCTGCTGCCCGGGAGAAGAGGGCCAGACTGCGGGCGACTTGTTCTTACGCGGCTAAGGTCTTAACCAAGCCGGGCTATGAGGATTTACGGTAATCGAAAGAGCATCCCCTCCGCGAATTTGCGGGGCAGGGATGCTCTTTTGCTTTAAGATGGTATAATTTTAACTTGAATCCAGATTGAAGGGGAAGAAAGCGTGAATCTTGTCAAAAAAGTCCTAAAATCTAGGCCAGCCATCGCCTTTGCGGCTAGCTTCCTGGTCACCATGCTGATCTTCGCGGCCTTCGGCTACGCGCCATTTGGCCTCAAGTCGGTTGCCGGGGCGGATGCCAATATCCAGTATCTCGATCTTTTTGCTTACTTAAAGGACGTTTTAGCCGGGAAAAACTCTGCCACATATACGATGAGCGCCTTGCTAGGCGGGGATGAGGTCGCCACATTTGCCTATTACTTAATGTCGCCGCTTAACTTGCTGGTCGTCTTTTTTCAAAAGAGTCAGCTTCCTATCTTTTATGACATCTTGCTCGCCCTCAAGCTGTCTTTATCGGCCAGCAGCATGGCCATCTTTTTAAAGCATAGATTTCCAAAAATTACTGGGAAATTCCGGCTCTTTCTGGCCATGAGCTACGCCTTCTGTCAGTACAATATCGCCCAGTCCTGCAACATCCTTTGGCTGGACAGGGTGTACCTGCTGCCTTTAATCTTGCTGGGTATATACCAACTAGTTGCGGTCGACAAGAGAAAAGGCTTCTTCTTACTGACCATCAGCATCGCCTGCAGTATGGTCTTTAACTGGTATACGGGTCTCATCAATATCATCTTTTCTGCCATTTGGCTGGTCGTCGAGGAAATTCTGTACCTCTATGAGGGCAGTTATGAGTTAAAAGCTTTGTTCAAAAAGCTTGGCGGTTATCTCTCTGCAGTATTTTTGGGCCTGGCCTTGAGCGCCTTTATCTTTTTTCCGAACTATGTCAGCCTGAAAAGCGGGGCAAGAAGCACTTTTGACTGGGACCTGCTCAAGCCGGACTTGATCAATAATCCTTTTACAGTCGTCGGCAAGCTGGGGCTAAACGTGATGAGCGACTCCACCAATGTCTCCCTTTATTGCGGCAGTATTGTGGTGATCGCAGTCTTTGCCCTCTTCTTTAGCAAGGAATTGACAGCGAGATTCAAGACAATTATGGCTTTGTTAGGGCTGGGGATGCTCCTCCTCTTTTACTGGCAGCCAGCTAATTTCGCCTTTTCACTCTTCAAGCTGGTCGAAAGCTACTGGTCCCGTTACTCTTATCTCGGCATCTTTATTCTGATCTTCATGGCCGGGATTTTCTTCAGCCAAGTCAAAGACAAGGTCCAGCCACTTTTCTATGGAACGGCAGCGTATCTCACAATTTTTATTATCCAGAACTGGAAAAACTTGACCAGCAAGGGCGTGGTCTATACTGTCCTGTCAACCGTGCTGACGGCAGGACTGCTGATTTTTTACGAAAAAGCCGGGAAGAAGGGGATGCAAAAGCTTGCTCTTCTGGCTCTGGCCGGCCTGCTCTTGACCGAGATTACCTACAATGCCAAAAAGCTCTGGGCCACCTACAAGGATGACTATAAAGTAGCTAAAGTTGATGAATTTGCTGCTTACAGCAGCCAGCAGGAAAAGCAGATCGCTGCTTTAAAGAGATATGATCCAGGTGCCTACCGGGTCAGCCAGACCTCTACCAGACTCAAGCTGCGTCTGAATTTAACCGCGGCCTACAACGAAGGCCTAGCCTACAACTACTGGCCGATCGCCAGCTATGTCTCCAGCCAGGATCCCAAGCAGCTGAAGTTTTTGGAAAGTGTCGGCTACCGGTCTGCCGCCCAGCGGGTGACCATCGTCAACACTTCAGTCCTTGGTGCTGACTCCTTATTAGGTGTCAAATACGTACTGACCGGTCAAGCTCTTCCAGGCTTGGAGAAAACGGCATTGCCAGCTGCTAATGGGAAATCTGTCTACCGCAACCCATATGCTTTGCCCCTGGCTTTTTCCAGCCAAAATGACGTAAATAACCCGGTCTTTACAGGGAATCCTTTTGCCTACCAGGAAGCGGCCTACAGCCAGCTCCTGGGCAAAAAGGTTACCCTCTATAAAAGGGTTGCCTATAAAAAGACGGTCCAAGCGGGTAAGGTAACTTATGTGTTGAATTCCAAGGATAAAAGGAACCCTCTCTACGGTAATCTGCCCTGGAGCCAGGCCGGGGACAATGTCCTGGAAATCAATGGGAAAGTTCTCTCCAACTACGCCGGCTGGCTATCGCCAAGCGTCTTCTTCATCCCGGTCCAAAAGCGGACCAGAGTAACCTTAAAGACCAAGACGCCCAATGCCTACCAGGCCCAGTTCTACCAGCTGGACTTGCAAAAACTGGCAAAGGCTAGTCAGGAAATCCAAGCTAAGGCCATCAAGCAGATCTCCTTTAAGGGGCCAAGGATCACCTTTACCGCTATAGGCAAGAAGGGGAAGGCCAGCTATGCCTACTTAGAAGTGCCGGTCAAGAGCGGCTGGAAGGCGACGAATAACGGGAAGAAGGCTGAGATCTTCGGTTACTTGGGCACCTTCATGAAGTTCAAGCTTAAGCCAGGCGTCAACAAAATCCAGTTAACCTACACAATCCCGAAGCTGAAACTAGGAAGCTTGATCAGCGGACTCGCTGCTTTGGTCTTGCTCCTAGTGGCTTTTTGGCCAAAAATTGGGCAAAGAAGCAGGAAATAAGCGACGATACGAAAAAAGGCTGCCGGAAGGCAGTCTTTTTGTGTGTTTACAGATACTTTTGCGCGTCAAGGGCAGCGTTTCTGCCGGAGTAGAAGGCGTAGCCAGCGCAGGTACCAGGCATGTTCGGGCCGTAAGTGTCGCCGGTCAAGCCGCTGGCGTCGTTGCCGGCCGCGTAAAGACCAGGGATCACCTTGCCCTTTTCGTCTTTAACTTCGTTGTTGACGTTGACCTTTAAACCGCCCATAGTGCAGAAGGCGCCGATATTGAGCTTGAAGGCGTAGAATGGGCCCTTTTCAACAGCAACCAGGTAGTCAGCCTCCTTGCCGAAGTCTTCGTCTTCACCCTTAGCGGCAAAGCCGTTGTAGCGGGCGATAGTAGCAGTCAATTGGTCCTTTGGCAGGCCAGTCTTTTCAGCCAGTTCTTCAATCGTGTCTGCTTTAAAGATGAACGGCTTCTTGTCAGCAACCGCTTGGTCGATTTCAGCGGCCAGCTTGTCCATCTTGTCACCGCGTTCAACGTAAACGCCCAGACCCATGTAGTTGCCGTCCTTGGCCATCTTTTCAATCACGCCGGTGTCCAAAATGCTGTAGACTTCATTTTGGGTGTAGAGAGCATTGCCAGCGTAGCTGAAGTTGTAGATGACAGATTCGTCAACGAAGCGTTCACCATCTTCATTGACCCAGAGCAGGGGCTGCTGGCCGGCAGCGACGTTCATCTGGCTGGACATCATCTTGAAGTAAGGCTGGTCTGGGTCATCCAAGTAGCCACCAAAGAGCATGGCCATGCCGGTGCCGTACTTGCGGCCCCCAACGCTCCAGCCCAGGCGAAGTCCATCACCAGTACCCTTGCCGCTTGAAACAGGGATCATCCGGCTCAAGTCGTAGTCAGTTTCTTCAGCCATCATTTCCTTGTTGTTGAGGTAACCGCCAGCTGCTAGAACGACAACCTTGGCCGTAACGTCTTCAGTAGTGCTGTCAGCTTCGTTTCTAAGCGTGATGGTCTTGCTGCCATCTTCGTTCAGCTTCAAGGCAACAGCCGCGGTAGAGGTTAAGAGTTCCCCGCCCAGCTTGAGGAATTTCGGTTCCAGAGCCTTGTGGATGGCGCCGTAGCCGAAGCCTTCGTAGATGTGCCAAGTTGCTTCCCCGGCCCCCATGGCTTGGACCCGTTCAAAAACAACGCCTTCGTTGGCCAGCCATTGAACGTTTTCTGCGCTAGTGTCAACGTACTTGCGCCAGATTCTGGAGTCAGCCTTGTACTTAGAATATTCGACTTCTTCCTTCAAAACGTCAGTACCGGAGACTTCGATCCCTTTTTCCTTTTGCAGGTAGGAGCCAACGGCGAAGATCCCTTCACTGTAGTTGGCGCTACCGCCGGTAGTGCGGCCTTTTTCCAATAAGAGGACGCTGGCGCCGTTTTCCTGGGCAGTCAAGGCAGCGGCTTGACCTGCCGCACCCGAACCAACAACTACTACATCATACTTGTCTTTAGCTGCAATTGTCATTATTTTCTCCTTACAAAAACTACTTAAGATTACTTACACTTGAAACTATAAGGGATTTAGGGTTAGAGTAATAGAGAGTAAACGGTTGCACAGGCGAAGCAGATAGTTCGGGCAGATTTTAGAAAAGGTGAGACGATGGATTTTGAAAAGCTGAAGATGTTCTGCAAGGTAGTTGAAGAGGGCAGCTTTCAGAAGGCGGCGGAGAGTGAGTTTGTCTCGCAAAGGGCGGTATCGCAGATGATGAAGAAGCTGGAGGATGAGCTGGGGCTGAAGCTCTTTGACCGAGAGAAGAACAAGATTTTTGTCACCCCGGTAGGCCGGGACGTTTACATATATGTCGGGAATATGCTGCAGAAGTTTAGCGTGAACGTTAGTGCTTTGCGCTACGAGTCAACGACCAAGCAACGGCTGATTTGCGGCTATTTTTCGCCATTTGACGGGGCCTTGCTGCGGGAGAAGCTGTACGGCTTCTTAGATAAAAAGATGCAGCTGAGCATAGTGCATGAAAGTATCGATCACTTGCTGAGCGATATAGCCAATGGCCTGGTGGATCTGGCGACGGTGCTGGATTACGGGGATCCGGGCCTGGTGGTTACTGAGCCGGATTTAGCCAGTGCAGACGTGTATGAAAATGAAATGATCATGGGCGTCAGCGATTTGAATCCGCTTAGCAAGCTGGAGGAATTTCCCCTTCTTGAACAAGGCGGTGGCTTTTTATCCTAAGGGATTATTTGAGTATGTGCTGACGGACAGGGAGCATATAAGATATTTACCATTGGCGGGGATGCAGGAGAGGAGCCGGTACAAGATCAAGGTCATTTATAATCCGCATAGCGACAAGCTTTCACTGATTAAGAAGCTGCTTGCCAGCTTTGAGTAATCGTGGGGTAAAAGCTATTTGACAAATATAGCGTTTAGGGCAAAAATTAAAGTGTGTAATGATCTAATAATATGTGAGAGGACAAAATTATACAGTTTTCAAGTTTCTTTTTAGCTAAGGCTTCTACATTACCTAAGGGTACTGTATATGCTTCCATGGTTCTTTGAGATCTAGATATACATTGGATCCAGGGAAATATGAAGACTACTTGACTATTAAGTTCCCAGACGGTGGTCGCTACGACACCGACAACTTCATTGTCAATGTCAAATAAGCCCAATAATCCAGTCCACTTTCGGACTGGATTATTTTTGTCCCTCGAATTCTAGCTCATCACATTTCCTCACCAAATCGGGTAAAATAGTCTTAGACGCAATAACGTATTTTACAAAAAGGGGGAGCATGACCATGCAAAAATCAGCAATCACTAAACTCAAGAAAATCGGCCTGTCAGAAGAGTCGATAGATTTCCTTCTCCAGTTCTATACCGGCGCGGTTAATGCATACGGGATCATCTCCCTTGAAGACCTGTACGGTTTGTACAAAGACATCAAAAGGCAGAACCATGACTACCCGGAAATCACATTTGACCAATTCCTCACTTTCGGCGAAGTCACAGGCAGTAAATTGCTTGAGCATTACGCTATTTTCAGTCCAGAAATCATAAACAAGTACTTCAATGATTCTGGCATCCCCTTAACCAGCCCACTATTGGTTCATGAAAGTGTCGCCTGGAAAGAAGACAGTATTCATGAAATCTGGTACCTCTACATGGACCTCTGCGAATTCAGCAGCAAGTTCTACTTAACTCCTGATGACCTCCGCGACTTTGCCGAGCACCAAGAAACAGCCGACGACCGGGCTTTCCAAAAAATTCTGGCAGAGCTGAAGGCCTTTGGCAAACCGCTTGATCAGGTGGAAAGTCAGATCTATCCAAACGACACTGGCATAAACGAAATCACCAAGTTAGTGACCTATGCCTACCAAACCAGCCCAGGTAATTTGGAAGCAGCTTCTGAAGAATTTGAAAATCTCTCCCTATTCTACCGCCTTGACTACGGCAAGCACACATTCCAAGAAATCTGCACCTTGATGAAGCGGGCACTTTACGACCTCCCTTGCTGGGGCCTTGGCGGCTATACATATGGAAAGATGATGGGGATCCCTAAGGAAGACATCACAGAGAATGATTTTTTCGACGATTCTTTTTATAAAGATGATAACGACCTTTTCGATTTAGATGAAGACGATGTCTTAACTGATCACCTTCAGCAACTTGGCCAGGCGCTTTTAGACTTAGCTAGTGATACCCACCCACACGCCGCAATGCGCAAAAAAGCCAGCTACCCAAAGCGCCTGCTCGACAAGACCATGAAGAAGCGGTATGCAGATGCCGGCTTTGATACCGATAAGCTGGACTTCTTGCACAAATTCTTCCAAGCAGCCGTCAACCTTTACGGTGTAATAGAACTCGTTGACCTCGCTCAGATTTACGAAGATATTAAAGACAAAAATCATTACCCTGACATCAGCGACGATGAATTCATCGATTTTGCTGAACTGGTTCGCCGGGAAAAAGTGCCTTACTATGTTTTTGAACAGCATGAGCTTTTTAAAAACGGGATCGACTTAGAATTTGAACGGATACTTGTGGATGCAGACCTGCTGGGTCCAGATGGCTTAAAATCACTGGAAGGCGTCTACAATGTCTACTTTAGCGAGTACGCGAATGTATACTGGGAGCCGGAAGATATGCTGGCTTATACCGGTCACCAGCAGGAGAAGGAAGAGCTGGACATGCTAGCCTACTTTACCCAATTAGGGAGCAGGGATGCCAAGATTGTCAGCCTGGAAAGCAAAGACTTGGCCAGAAAGATCGTTGACCACTTCCTCTGGACTAGCAAGAGTGGCTTCCAGGAAGCTGACCCAATTCCTAAAGAGGAGTTCCGCCAGCTGCTGGCTAATGGCGGCAAAACGTTTAACAAAGAGATTGAAGATAATATTTTAGAACTGATCCGCAACTATGACAAGAACCGGCACGTCTATGTCCTTAAGGGCTGGACGACTGATGAATGGAATTCCAATCCAGACATCCATGGTGAGCAAGTACAAAAAATTAAGGCCATGCAAGCTCTTTTAGACATGATCAAAAAGAGCAAAGATCCAGAATAAGCTTGCTCCAGTCCTGGCTACCTGACTCCAAGGTAGTCAAGGGCTTCAACACGACTTTTGCCGCAACTCTGCAAAGCGGAAAAATTGGCGACCTGCCAACCACGGTTCTTCTGGCTAGCGATGACCAGGAAGCGAAGGTGACCATCAAGGGAGAGCCCCTTGCGGGTATTTGACTCCGGCGCCTTGAAGCGGGCAAGAGAACTGAAAGCAACTGGTTTCCTGCAAATGACCCTGGTGGCTAGCGAACAAATCGCCTGGACTGCGGCTTCGGCATCGTTGAATAAATGAAACTGCTTAGCTGTTTTTGTCAATTTTTCCTCAAAAAATAAAATACCCGCTGACTTGTTTTTAGCAAGCTGGCGGGTGTTTTTTAGTCCAGGCCCCAGGCATGGATGAGCAGGTTTAAGATTACAGTCAAAATAACAAGGAGAATCAAGCTGATCGAGTAGACCTTCGTGCTAGTCTTGCTGCCGGACCAGAAATACTTGAAGCTGATCTTCTCGTCAGTGATGAAATAGTCAGTGAAGATAATGCTGATGCCAATTAAAAGATCCATGGCCATGGTAGAAAAGGTGAGTAGCAAGGATGGCTCAAAGTCCGCTGAAAAGTAACTGGCAATTGTAAGAAACAGATAGATTGCGTTTGGAATTAACATGAAAATGTTGGTCCAATACATAAAGCGCCGGCGTTTTGGCCAGAATTGGTCAATATCTGTTCCGCCGGTCAAAAGCTTTCGGGTATTGGCCATTAAGGCCAGGCAGGCGATGGCTAAAAGCAGGCCGATGATGGAAATAATAGTAAAAACAATATGCATATTTAACTCCTAAGATTATTAACAGAATTTCTGAATTATCGAAAAATCAGTCAGTTGACTTAACTGCCTTCTTGTGCAGGTAGTAAAGCCTGGCTAAGTCGGCCAGGGCCCAGCCGATTGGGATGCTGGCCCAAATTCCGATATAGCCGATTGACGGAATTGCGGACAAGAGGTAGGCCAAAAGAACCCGGGTACCTAAGGAAAAAATCGTCAAAACAACTGAGATCATTGGTTCATCAATTGCCCGGAAGTAGCCATAGAACATAAACAAGAAACCAATCAAGGCATAGAAGCTGCCTTCGATCCGCAAGTAGCCAATACCGATCTGAATTACTTCCGGGTCACTGCTGAAGAGGGCTAGCAAAGGCTTCACCCAAAAGACGACCAGACTGCTGATAACCAGGCAGAAGGCCAGAATCCACCAACTGGCCTGCCGGTTTCCTTGCTTGATCCGGTCTGCCTGCTGGGCACCATAGTTTTGCGCGACGAAGGTGGAATAGGCATTGCCAAAATCCTGGACAGGAGAGTAAGCCAGGGTATCGATCTTAACGGCTGAGCTAAAGGCAGCCATGACATTAACGCCAAAGGAATTTATCCGGCCCTGCACCATGAGGATGCCCAGGTTCATGATCGATTGCTGCAGGGCTGTCAAGCCGGCTAAAGACAGGATGCTCTTACTGATAGCTTGGTCGTAGACCATGGCCGCTTTTTTAAAACGCAGCTGGGGAAAATGCCGCCAGGCATAGATGGTTAAACATAGGCCAGCAAAGTACTGGGAAATGACGGTGGCTAAGGCTGAGACAAAAAGGCTCCGCAGCCCATTCTGAGACCAAGAATGATGGAGGTCAGAAAGATCATTAAGGTATAGGCTGAGCCGACAGCGGCTAAGGCATTTTTACCAATAAAGCGGCCAACGACCAAAGTGTCTGTTAAGTTGTAACACTGCTGGAGAACGTTGCCGGCCATCAGGGGCAGGGCAAATTTGAACAGACCAAGGCTGATGCGGCCAGAGGTCAGATCAATGGTAGATTTGTTTTTGGACATGGATTACTCCCAGATTACTTTTTCGACAAAAAATCCCTGCCTTCTATAGCAGGGAGGGCAATTAAGGAGCCGGGAAGAAATTGATCAGGCCGGCAAAGGCAGTGATCACGACAACTGCGATGAGCCAAAACTTCTGCCTCTTCTTCAGGCTCTTGAAGTAGGCCCACAGGCTCTTGTATCTGGCATCTGTTAAGAAGTCATCGCAGAAAATAACAAATTCCAGCAATAGATTGCCGGCAAAAAGGAGGAAGGCGGTCAAGGCAGTGACGGGAAAAGCTGAGCTCCAGTAGTTCCACAAGTAGACCATGTTGAGCAGAATTTGGATTGCAAAGGCAGAAAGGGTTAGCTTGGAGAAATTGTCGTAAGGTGCAGCTGCTTCTTTGCTGCCAGTAGCCAATTTCTTTCTGGCTTTCAGCAAAATGACCAGGTCGACCAACAATATAGCCAAACTGCCCCCAACTAAAAGTAAAAATACTGTAGTCATAGTTTCCTCCAGAGTGTGTAAAATTACTATATGAATTATAGCATTTATCAGCTGGTAAAAAGTACTGGCCGCATACTCCTAGAAAGGAAATAACTGGTCAAGTTCCGCGAAAGTCGAGTAGGGCGGCAGGCCGGTTAATTTGGCGGAGATGAAGGGGACAAACAGAGAAGAAACATAGATGACAAGCCAAGTCTGGTCTGACTTGTCAAAATAGCTGTAGGTCAAATTGATGAGCGTGATCAATTCAGCCGCGATCATCAGCAAGCTGAGCTCCAGCTGGATCAGGAGCAGGCAAAGCTCAGTGATTAAAGCAGGGATGCTGTCGCCCACCAGGCCATTTCTCCAAGCTTGCGGCAGGGTAAGCAGCTTGCTGATAAGACACATGGATGAATGATGTGCTATAATCCGATATATTAATGCAAATTTAAGGAGGAGCACATGAACCTATTTCAAGTAAATGACATTAACGCCGGCGTTGAAGAATACCAGAAAACGCCGCGGGCTAAACTGATCGACGTCAGAGAAGAGGATGAGTATGCAGCAGGGCACATCCCGGCCAGCATCAACATCCCCTTGAGCAAGATCGAGTCCGCCCAAGGCGAGATCACAGACCTCGATACCCCACTCTTTGTCTATTGCCGCAGCGGTAACCGGAGCGGCCAAGCAGTTGCCTGGCTTAAGCAGGCAGGCTACAGGAAAGTCAAAAATATTGGCGGGATTGCCAACTATAGCGGTAAGACTGAATAAAGTACTGATCAAGTATCAAAAAATTAGATAAGAAAAGGACACCCATCACTATTCGTGACAGGTGTCCTTTTTGCATGTTTCTCTTATTCAAAAGCCATCTGGCTGGTGTAGAGCTGGTAGTAGAAGCCGCGCTTCTTGATCAAGTCGGCGTGCGGTCCTTCTTCAATGACCTGGCCGTCCTTTAATACGACAATCTTGTCTGAGTTCAAAATCGTCTTCAAACGGTGGGCGATCACGAAGCTGGTCCGGCCAGCAATCACGTTGTCCATGGCCTTTTGAATCTTTTCTTCCGTAACCGTGTCGACGTTGCTGGTTGCTTCATCCAGGATCAAGAAGGCTGGGTCGACCAGAATGGTTCTGGCGATTGACAAAAGCTGCTTTTGCCCGGTAGAGAAATTGGCCTGGCCATTCTCAATCGGCGTGTCGTACTGCTTGGGCAGGGTCATGACAAAGTCGTGCAGCTGAGCTTCCTTAGCCGCGGCAATAACTTCATCCATGGTAGCATCAGGCTTGCCGTAGCGGATGTTGTCAGCTACTGTTCCAGAGAAGAGGACTGAGTCTTGCAAAACAATCCCGACATTGCTTCTGAGATTTTCCAATTTAAGGTCGCGGACGTCGACTCCGTCAAAAGTAACTGCACCGCTGTTTACGTCATAGAAACGGTTGATCAAGTTCATGATCGTCGTCTTACCAGACCCGGTCGGGCCAACAACAGCGACCGACTGCCCCTTAGGCACCTCAATTGATACCCCGTGCAGGATTTCCTTGTCTGGAGTGTAGCCAAAGTGCACATCTTCCAGGCGGACAGCGTCATTTACGCCTGAGATAGTCTTGCCGTCTGGTACCGTGTTTTCTTCTTCCTGCTCTTCAACCGTCTCAAGCCGTCTGGCACCGGTCAAGGCGAGCTGGAGCATGGAGTAGATGGAAGTTACTTGAGTCAGCGGCTGGAAGTAAGTCCAGGAATATTCAGTAAAAGTCACGATCAAACCCAGACCAGCTGCCTGGCTGACTTGCTTGGTCATAATCATGTAAGCGCCAGTGGCGATCACGATCGCGAAGTTTAACAGCGAGAAGCCGGAAACCAGCGGGTTCAGAATGCCAGAGTAGAATTGCCCCTTAAACATGGCTTCCCGCACCTTGGCGTTTTCCTTTTTAAAACCGGCAACTGACTGGTCCCTGAGGCCCTGGGTGATGATCACGTTTTCCCCGTTGAGCTGTTCGTTGATGTAGGCATTAAGCTCACCAACCCGGTCTTGCTGATTGTCCAGGTAGACGCGGGCTTTTTTCATAATGATCCAGCTTAAGAGCAAGATCAAAGGAGTAGTAGCTACAACACTAAGGGCCAGCTTCCAGTTGATGACGAACATAACAATGATCGTGCCGACAAAAAGGAGGGACTGGGAGATGATTTCAAAAAAGGCGTTGTTTAAAGCATTGAAGATGTTGTCCAGGTCACTGTTGAACAAGGACAGGATCTGCCCGTCCTGGTGGGTATCGAAGTAACGGATGGTCATCCGCTGCAGCTTGCCGAAAAGGCCCTTGCGCATGTCGTTGTTGGCGTTAGCGTTAAAGCGGGTCATCATCATCCAGGCAATGTAGGTGGCCACGGAGTTAAAGGCATAAAAGCCGGCCATCCAGGCTAAGGCCTGGTAGAAGACGCCAAGACTGCCGTGCCCCTTAACAAAAGCCGACAAGTTCGTAACCGCCTGCCCTAAAAGGGAGGGAGCGATGACCTGGGCGATGGTCGCAATCAGATAGAAGGCAACTGAAATTAAGATCGGCTTTTTGTAGTTTTTCAGATATTTCGTCAAATAAGTAAGCGACTTTTGCTTGTCTGACATTAAAGTTCCTCCTTTCTTTCCTTGGCTTTCTGGGTTTTATAGATTTCCTGGTAAACCGGGGAAGTTTTGAGCAGTTCCTCGTGGGTGCCTTCAGCAACCAGGCGGCCGTTATCAAGGACCAGGATCTTGTCCGCGTGCATGACAGAAACGATCTTTTCCGCGATCATGATCGTGGTCGTGTCAGGCAGCTGCTTTTCCAGGGCTTCCTGGACCAGCTTTTCGCTTTCCGCGTCCAGGGCAGAAGTTGAATCGTCCAGAATCAAAATCGGGCTGCCGGCGATGATCCCCCGGGCGATAGACAGACGCTGCTTTTGCCCGCCGGAGAAATTGGCACTTCTTTCTTCAACTTCATGGTCAAAAGTTTCATCGTAGCGCTGGATGAATTCGCTGGCCTGGGCCATTTGCGCTGCTCGCTCCAGTTCATATGAAGTAGCATCCTTTTTCCCTTGGCGGAGGTTGTCGGCAATGGTTCCTGAGAAGAGAACAGCCTTTTGCAGAACATAGGAAACCGTCTTTCTGAGGGCCTTCTCATTAACCTGGCGGAGGTCGCTGCCGCCGATCTTGATCTTCCCAGTTGTTGGGTCATAGAGGCGGGCGATCAGCTGGGCCAGGGTCGACTTGCCCGACCCGGTTGCCCCGACGATACCGACCATTTGGCCTGGTGCAACAGTAAAGGAGATGTGCTTTAAGACGGGCTGCTGGCCATCTGGGTAGGTGAAGGAGACGTCATCAAATTCAATTGAACCGCCCAAGGCGTCTTCCGGGGCTTTTTCATTGAAGACAACGTCTGGCTGGGTGTCCATGATTTCCTGGATCCGCCGTAAGGAGACGTTACCCCGGGAAATCTGCATGACGGCCATGCCGACCAGCAGGATGGCAAAGAGCATGGTCAAAACATAGTTGACGTATGGAGTGATGACGGAAACGTCTTGGGGATGCTGGAGAATGCTGGTCCCGATCAAGTAGACCACTAAGCTGATGACCAGGTAGGAGATCAATTGGGCACCAGGCAGGATGGTGGAGAACCAGTAGCCGACCTTGATGTTGACTTCGTTTAATTCGTCAGAATCCTTGTTTAATTTGGCAATTTCCTGGGGACTTTGGTTGAAGGATTTTACCACCCGGACCCCTTGCAAAAATTCCCCGGTCCGGCCGGAGATTTTGTCCATATACATTTGGAACTTGTCGAACATGGTGGTAATTTGCTTGACTGCCACAACGCCCAGACCCATGATCAAGGCCAGGAGGACGACAACCGCCCACCAGTAGCGGGGGATGGTGACGATGGCCATGATGATTGACCCGATGAGGATCAAAGGCATCCGGATCAGCTGCATGAAGATAGTCATGATCATGTTCATGATTTGCTGCATGTCGTTGATCAAGCGGACGCTGAGCGATTCAGAGGAGAATTGCTGCACATTGGCTAGAGAGAAAGTCTGGATCTTAGCATAGGTGTCTTCTCTGAGGTCGCTGACCACGCCTTGGGTGATCCGGGAGGCGTAGTAAACGTTGAGGACCCCGGTAATAATGGATAAAAGGCCCAGGCCGATCAAAATCGCGGTGTCCCGGATGACGGCCTGCTGCTGGTCAGCCAGTAGTTCATTTTGCACCTGCTGGAGCAAGCGGGGCTGGTAGAGGGTGGCAAAAGCTGAAAAGACGATGGTGATCAAAGTCAGGAAAACGTCTTTTTTATATCGCTTGAAGTAAGGCAAGAGAATTTTCATTATTTCTGTTTTTCCTCCTTTAAGTTAGCTATTTCCTTGCTGAGGAGATCAGACCACTCATCCAGAATCTGGCAGGCCAAAGCTGCCCTGTCAAAGCCCAGCTTGTCGATCACCTTTTTCTCGATAGCCAGGATTTCACCTTCTTTTTCCCGGGCATAGGCAAGCCCGGACTCAGTCAAGGCGCAGTACTTGACCCGCTTGTCCTGGTCAGCAGAGCTGATTTCCAGGTAGCCGAGCTCAGCTAGATTGTGGATCCCCTTGCTGATGGATTGCTTGGGGATGCCGCTTCTATAGACGAGCTCTTTTTGTGACAGGCGGGGGTGGGTGAAGAGCTCATATAGAATGATGCTTTCGTACTGGGTGATTCCCATGAGCTTGTCATATTGCTCATACGCGTAAGTCGCCCGGACGCTGGCCAGGGTTACTGATTCTGAAATGCTTTCGTGGTTTTTTAAGTTCATAAAAAGTCTCCTTGTGGACAATAACCAAGATTTTAGTCTCTGTGTAGACCAATGTCAAGAAAAAGGCTGAAAAGAATTAAAGTAATTTCTATACTTGTCAGGCAAACAATAAAAATGCGATAATATTCTTGATGTAGAAGCTTACGCTGTCTATGTGTTTGTAAGGTAGAAAGTAAGGAGAAAATAATGAGGATTGTATTGCTTGAGCCACTGGGCATTAGCCAGGAGAGTTTAGACAAGCTGGCGGAAAAATTGACCAAGCAGGGGCATGAATTTACGGCTTACGACAGTTTTTCAACGGATACTGAAGAATTGAAGAAGCGGAGCGAGGGCGCGGACGCCTTGATTATCGCCAACCATCCCTTGCCTGGTGAAGTGATCCGGGCAGATAAGAATTTGAAGTTCATCTCAGTTGCCTTTGTCGGGATTGACCATGTTGACCTGGAAGCCTGCAAGGAGAAAAAGATCAAGATCTCCAACACTGGTGGCTATTGCAACGACGCGGTGGCGGAATTGGCCATCGGTTTGACTTTGGACTGCCTCAGAAATATCAGTGCCGGCAATGAGGCTGTGCAAGCTGGTGAGGGCAAGGGCAGACTGCAGGGACATGAACTGGCAGGCAAAACTGTTGGGATTGTTGGTACTGGAGCGATTGGCTGCCGGACAGCAGAGATTTTTAAAGCCTTTGGCTGCAAGCTGATCGGCTATAGCCGTAGTCAAAAGGCAGCCGCCCTTGACCTGGGCCTGGAATACAAGTCACTGGATGAAGTGATGAGGGAGGCAGATATTGTTTCCATTCATACGCCGCTGACTCCGGAAACTAAGGGCTTGATCGGTAAAAAAGAGATCGGCGAGATGAAAGAAGGGGCCATTCTGATCAACACGGCCAGAGGCCCGGTCGTAGATACTGAAGCGTTGGCTACAGCATTAAAAGAAGGACGGATTAAGGCAGGGCTTGATGTGTTTGACCAGGATCCGCCACTGCCAGCTGATTATCCACTCATCGGAGTTCCGAATTTGGTTTGCAGCCCGCATGTCGGTTTTGATACGAAAGAATCAATTGACAGAAGAGCGGAAATGGCTTTTGAAAACGTGATTGCCTGGCTAAACGGCCAGCAGATCCGGACCATGCTGTAAGATAAATAGATAGATAAAGCGGCCAGCAGCTGGGAAAGATCCAGTTGCTGGCCGTTTTTTCGTATTATTCGCGTCTTGCCGCAGCTTGTTACAGCTTTTTTACAAAAAGTTAGTCTACATGTATGCGCTAACAAAGAGTGCTATGATCAGTTCTAAATATATTATCCAAGCTAATTAAAACTGATTATTGAGAGGAAGAAGAAATGGAAAATAGTCAGACTTACTTCCCATGTGCAAATGGCTCACAAGCAGCCATTGAAGATATCACAGGACAGGGTAAGAGCGCTCTGCTTAGCATTCTGCAGCAGTCAACTGGCCTCGGAAAAACGTATGGTACTGTTCGGGCGATCGTCAACCGGGCGGTAAACGACCAGGAGGTAACCTTTTACTTGACCCCTTTGCGCAAGGACAGGGATGAGGTATATGCAGGCAGCCGGGACTTACTCCTCAAACTCGGCAAGAATCCTGAAGAATTCCTGGTCAATGTGCTTTCTGAGCAGGATCAGGTTACAGACTTCTTCGAAGAGCATGTCTTTGTTAGACAAGAAGAAAAAGTGACCGGCCGGTTGGACCGTAAGAAGCTGTATAAGGCTTGGCGGGAAGAAAGCATACCGGATAACTATCCTAATACCCGGCATATTTTTGGCCTCCTGCAGTCAATCTTGCTTTTCTTTGATCTGCAAAGCGAGGAAGAAATGGAAGATGATCGAAAGAATTTCAGCCAGATCAAATCTATGATCCGGACAGATGCCTATGCCATTGTTGATGAAGAAGAGCAAGATTTGAGTCCGGCGGAGCGGAAGGCACGGATGAAGGCGACCGTTTTCCGCGACTTGCCTTGGTACCAAATAATGTTTCCTGATTATGATTTGGCAAATAAGAAAATCATAGTAATGGCAGCGAACAAGTTTATTTACCGCTACAAAGACTTGGCGGGAAGCAACAAATACTATTGGCAACTGAATTTTAATCAGAAGAAGGCCGCTGGTAAAGAGAAAACCTTAGTTAATCTGATCTTGGATGAGTCAGACAAGATTCACCAGAATTGGCTGGAAAGCATGCTGGGGCAAGAGCAGGAGCACTTTGACCTTTATACTTTGGCCAAGAAAATCAACTCTGCCCTGGAACCAAGCTTCAATAAAGCAAATGAAATAATTCTCGCAGCCGGAGATAACCGCGGCAGAATCAAATCTGCCAGCAAGAAGTTTCATGATCTTTCCAACAAATACCACCTTGAAGCTGACTTGGTCATTGGCGAAAGCTTGAGTGAGGATGAACTCGCGAAAAAATTCTTGATTAATGATGGTGAATCAGATTATTTGAACATCAACGACCAGCTCTATATTGAATACAAGCCCGATCCTTTCAGCCTTGCCGGCGCGAAAGGAAAACTTTTTGTCAATGTACTTGAGAAAAAGAAAAGCAGTAAGCAAGCAATTCGCCTGGATAGAATGCTGGAGGACTTAAACCAGAATATCTCTTCCTTTGTCAGGAACACCTACTCCATGGCCAGAAATGTTCAGTCAAGAATCAAAGAGGTCAATCGCCACCAGGAAGTAAATGGCAAAAAGAAATACAGAGATGAGATGGACTTGGAGGATGAACAGCGCTTTGTTTTGCGGTCACTTTTAGGTATCGAAGATAAAGACGAGGCACTGGTAAATTACCTGCTAGAGACATATATGCGGGACTCACCACAGCGCCATCAAACGGGGATTGCCGCAAACTTGACCAGCGACAACTCAATTTTTGGCAAGGGCTTTACCGTGCATATTTTGGAATCTAACCGGAACAAGAGAACAAATGCTGAAGTCTCACGTTACGCGCAAAAGTGGACTCCAGAGCTTTTGCTGGCGACTTTAGCCAGCCAGTGGCGGGTGATCCTGGTTTCCGCGACGGCTGAGACAGAGTCAATCTTCAGCAATTTTGGTTTAGACTGGGTCTACAACAACATTCCATATGTTTACCATTTGCCAAAGAAAATCGAGCAACTTTTAAATCAAGAAAACGAAGAGCGGAATAAGGCCCAAAGGGACAAGGGCAAAATCGCTGTTCAGTGGATAAAGCCGTCACCTGGTGCTAAACTGCGTGACGTCTTCAAAGCTTCCTTCCCAGACAGTCAATTATCTTACCCAGAGATAGGCGATCTGATTTCGGAGATGCCGTCAGCTCCTGCGGGAATAGGGTATGACTTTAACTGGCAATATAAGCCGGAATCCAATGAAAAAATCACGCAAAAAGTGACAATTGGGACTGCCTGCTATTACTTCGGGAGAAATCTCAAATTGCTTAAGGCGCTGGCAGCTTTTTGCCAAAAGAACTGGGAACGCCCAAGCAGGGTCGCCTTTATTGCCTACACTAACCGCAATATCAGAGAGGCGGAAGCTAAATGGTATGAGACCGCCTTGCAGAAACTTGGCTATTTAGACCAGGATAAGACTTTGGTTTGCATCAGTGCAAAAGATGATCCAGAAAAGCAACTTGAAAGGGTCAAGGCTGACTGGGAACAGGGCAAGTTGAAAATTATCTTGACCTCTTATTCAACCATGAGCCGGGCGGTTAACCTGCAATACCCGGCTAAAGCCCTGTTTGAAAAGTATCCGGAGGACTACGTCGTTTTGGATGACCGCTTTTTCAACAAGGATAATCCGTTTGTGGACATTAACGGTTGCTATATGGAGCAGCCGACGCACCTTATACCTGGAAACAATGCCGATAGAGACAGGAAGCAATTTGAAGATGAATTTATCAAAGGCTATCTCCAATTGATTTATACATGTGATGGCTTGATAAATCTGGGTACGCCAGGCTTTACTTATGCTGATAGCGAGCGGCTGCTGACTGCTTACTACCAGGGATATCCGCTTAAGCGTGAGAAGAATCCTTTTTACCAGATTCAAGCCAGAGACAATGCCTATACCAGCCAGATTGACCAGACCAGCGGGAGAATGGCCAGAACTGTTGTTAAGCCGGAAAGCATGTTTGTCATCTTGGATAAAGAGATTGCTTCTTGCCTGAACCGGTCGCAGGTAGATAGGAAACGGACTAACGCGGTTATGGAAGCAATCATGGCTTCCGATCCAGGCTTGCGGCTTCTGCCGAATCAAACGGAAGAAAAAGAGTTGAAACTTAAAAAGCTGATGGCCAGCAACGCGATGGACTATTTGGTGCAGGTTGCCCTTCAGCTCGTCTCTATGCCAGATGACATGCAGCAACTGTGGATCAAGTTGCGGACGTTTATTGCCAAGCATCCTCAGCTTGACTCGCTGGTTGAAGTGGAAGACGGGAAATTAGCCAAAATAGTTCCCAATTACTATTGGGATTTCGGCCACCCGGTTTCCGGATATTACTACTATGTGGAAGGTGACTATAAGCGCTTGGTCGCAATCGGTGAAGACCGAGATGATGTCAAGCGGCAGATGGCCGAAGCCGGGATCAAGCCCTCGTTTCAGCCCCAGTATCTGGATTATGAAGAGTACAAGCAGGCTCTTGAAAGAATATGGGAGCAGCAGCCTTGGCTAAAGCGGGAGCTGGAAAAAGTTGGCTATGACTTGTCCTTCAAGCCAAGCCGCTACTTGCTGATGCCTGGCGCTTTTAACAATCTGTACAAGGGCGCGATAGGTGAATCGATTGGGGGAGCGGTGATGAAGCATTTGGGCTTTGATTACCACAACATGGCAGACCTGCCGAATAGTGAGATGGAGCGCTTTGATGGCTACCTCAAGGCTGATGATGGTCGGATAGTCTATGTTGACTGGAAGAATTACAATACAGACGCTCCTTCAGGCGATAATGACCAAACGGTTAGATGGATAACGAGAAAGTTATGCATGGTGGAAATGGGTAAATCTGCCATCATTATCAATATTTTAAAGTGGTCCAATAAACAGATGCAGGCAATTCAAATAACCGGCGGACTTGCAGATAAAAAGGTTTACCTATATCCATACTTATTTGATGAAAAGGGCGAGCTCAACCAGAAGCTTGTCAGAGATTTTAGAAAGATGTTTTAGAAAATGGCGAATAAAGAAAATCTGATCACTACTAACGAGCTGGTTGGTGAGGTGTATCTGGACAAGATCTTGGCTGACTATGACATCTTTTTCATGGACTGCCTTGATGAAGACAATAAGGCGGCTTATCCGTCAAAGTTTCTGCTTAATGATTTGGCTGAAAGTTCAAAAGGAAAGCTGCTGGTTTGCTATCAAAAAGTGCACATCGGGGATGAGTGGAAGAGCCGGATTTATGTTATGACGGCTAAAAGCAACGGGCTGACTGAAGCCAAGCTGAGAAACTACCCAGTCTTCAAGAGGAGCAATCTTACGCCGGCGGCTGCCGTGACGGGTAAAGAGCAGATTAGTGATATAACTGTTATCAAGCTTTTGACAATGAATGTCCCTTTTGCCACGCAGCTGAACCAGAAGGGAAAAATGGCGCGCTGCAATCTGCTGGGAGACTTGTTTTTCTATATTAAGGATATCAATCAAGGCAAAGATAAGAAGGGCGGCCAGTTCAATAGAAGGGGGCAAGTTGTCCTCTTCCGCTTGTGCTTTGACGAGCAATCTAAAACTATGTACATCGCGAATTCCTTGTTTACCCAGGTTAAGCTTTTCAAGGAAAAGTACGGAGAAGAATTCAAGGATAAGTTAGCTGAGCGCAATTTGCTGACGGGGAATTTGCTGACGGGGTCTTTTTACTGGATCAACCTGGACGACATGACGATCCGGCAGTGTCGGAAGATGACAGATGACTGCTACCTGAAAGCTCCGCTTTATAAAAATGAGAAGCCTAAGGCTATTGATGGGGCGATGAAGAATTTTGCCTTGGACAAAGATACCCCGTTTGATCATTCAAAATATGGCTTTGCCTACCAACTGTTAAGCAGTTTTAACAGCTATTACGAAGGAACAGGCTATGTCAGCAAGCTTTCCTTTAAAGAAGTCAAAGCCAAGACCATCTCGGCCGAAGAAACCAGCATGAAATTGAATAAAAAGGTAACAAGAGCTGTAGCCGACTTTTTCAAGGACAAGAAAGTGCATTTTGTTGACCAAACGGGAAAAGAGCTCGATCTGGCTCCGGTCGCAGAGTATTTTGCTGATAAGACTGCTGAAGCTACTTGCGTTGATCAAGTAAAAGAAGGCTTTAATATCGTGGTTGTGCTTCCACCAAAAGATTATAATGGCAATGACCCATATCAAAGAAGCAACAGTAAGTGTCTGATTCAGCATATCTACCAAGACAATTGCTTAAAGAAAGACGGGCAGATTAAGGGAAAGTCAGCACTCGACAATTCGCTTAAGGAATTACTGGTTAAGTACTGTGTAGTCAATCGGACGGTTAAACCATTGCAGGTCAAAGGGATACCGAATGCTGAATTTCACTATTGGGAGAAGGAAACGGGAACTTGCTGGTCGCTGAGGTTCAATGATGAAGAGACTTTTGAACTGGCAAAAAGCGACCAGCTGCTTGATCCACTCTCAGAAAAAAATCCTTTTATAGAGCACGGTTTGCTCTGGGAAGACAAGACGGGCAGAATGACAAGCGATTATGAACTCTTGGCCCGGATTGACGGAGAACTTTACGGCATCAAGCAGAGTAAACTTAGAACCATGCCAAACAAGAGTCTGTACTATAAAACGATCGAAGATCCAGAATTTAGATACTACCGGAATAAGATGGGCTTAGATGAGTATATGTCAGGTATAGTTTATGAAAACCACTGGCTTGAGAATGGCCGCGTTAAGTATAACGTTGGTAAAATTGGCAGGGGGATGCAGACGACGATTGATAAGGGATCAGTTGTGCGGATAATTAATAGTTTCTCAGGTGATATTCTTGAAGAAGAGGCTGAGAAGATCTACCGGATTCTGAAGATGACAGAGGTGACTTTTGTCAAATACAAGGACTTAACAGTACTGCCGTACCCGCTGAAGCTTTTGAAGGAAGCTGCACGGATGAAGATTGAATTGTAGTTTGGAAAGAAGCTGCATCCCACTTTTGGAGGGGATGCAGCTTCTTTTGGAGCGAAAAATTGCTGGCGGCTTATACGAAATGGACTAGACTGTCTCCAAATAGGTGTTATTATTAAAATAGCTTAATGATAGCGGATCCGTAAAAAGATGGAGATGGTAAGGTGCAGAAGATAAGTTTAGTTTGCCAAAGCAAGGGAAAATACAATTTTAATGATGGTGTCTACTTCCATGGCTGGCTGATGTCACAGGTTAGTGAGGAGTTTGCCGACAAGATGCATCAGACGGGTGTCAACCCGGTTACGATTGTGGTTTACGGCAAGAAAAATGAAGTAATCTTTTCAGTGGCTTTGTTGACTGACGAGGCAGTGGCTGAAGTTGCGGGGATGCTGATGGATGATACGTTCACGAGTTTTTCTTTAAAGAGTACAGAGCAATGCGATTTTAAGATCTTGAGAAAAGTGAAAGAAAATTTGGAAAGCAAAGACTTGGCCCAAGTTTTCTATCAACAAGATCAAGCAGAACGACTCTTTCAAGTGAACGTGATGACGCCATTGGCCTTTAAGAGCAATGGGACATATTATAATTTGCCAGACATTCGCTTATTCTTTCAAAGCATCATGAAGAAGTACAATGCCATATTCGAAAATACAGAGCATATCGACTTGGATTTGTTAGACGAAATTTGCAGTAAGGTAAATCTTGTTAACTTCAGAATCAATTCCCGCCGCTTTTACATCCATAAGGCTTATATTAATGGTTTCTGCGGCAGATTGGTCTTTTATTGCAAGGGTGCTGAGACTCTGGCTAACTACGTTGCCATGCTACTGAGATTTGCTGAATTTTCAAGTGTAGGCGTCAAGACCAGCTTAGGCATGGGTTCAATTGCAGTGAATAGGGAGGAAAATAATGGATAAGAAAATGGTGGAAACCTTCTATGGATCGTTTCTGCATGATATTGGTAAAGCCGTCCAAAGACAGAATGCAAGTCCGATGTATAATCACCAAATACTTGGATCAGATTTTATCGAAAACTACACGGACGATAAGCAGATAATTGATGCCTTGTATTACCACCATAATCAACGGGAGAATAAAAAGACAAATCTGAGACAGGCTGAGATACCCGAAGACAGTGTAGCTTATCTGACTTATATTGGTGACAACATCGCGGCTGGGACGGACCGCCGCTATGAAGAAGGCGGCAAAGGTGGCTGGAATCATGAAACGCCATTGGCGGATATCTTTAACCGTTTTGGCATCAAGCAAGGGCAACGCTATCTGCATCCTTATGAGATGAGACCAGAATTACCAAGCTTTATGGATCCAAGCAATGCTAAAGATCCTTTTTCACCTGAAAAGTATCAAGATGTTGTAAGGCTTTTTAAGGAAGGCTTGAATAAAGTTGAATTAACGGAAGAATATATACCAAGCGTCTTGAATCTGGTTGAACAAACAATGGGACAAGTTCCATCAGATACCGCGGTTGATGGGGAACCGGACATTTCATTATATGACCATATGAAGTTGTCCGCTGCTTTTGCCTGCGCTATTAAGCAGTACCTGGATGAGCAGAATAGACATGACTATAAAGCAACTTTACTTAATGGTGAAAGAAGCTTTTATAAGAAACAGGCATTTCTCATGGTCAGCTATCAACTTGCAGGTACTGAAGACTTTATCAATACGATTACCAGTCAAGGAGCTTACAAGCAGCTGCGGAGCCGGGCATTTTACGTTGAAATGTTAATGCGCTGGTTCTTGGATAGCTTGCTTAATGAAGTTGGCTTAACAGCTGCGAATATCCTTTACCAGAACAGCCATGATGGTCTGCTTTTTATTGGTAATACTACCAGGAACGCAGAAATTGTCCGCAAAGCGCAAGGCCGTTTCAATGAATTCTTGTTAAAGAATTTCGGGACAAAACTCTATTTGGCGGTAGGTATGGAAGAATTTTCTGCCGAAGATATTAAAGCTGTGAACAAGAAAGACCCTAACCACAAGGAAGGCGAATATAAGCGGGTTGCCCAAAACTATGCTGAGCTCTTCCAGAGACTTGACCGGGATATCGAACATGGCTTGCAAAAGCGTTATGATATGGGCACTTTGAAGAGATTGAACGCCTTTGGCAAAAAGAGTGGCCGGGAGTGTGCAGTTTGTCATAGCATTATGAATCTCCTTCCAGGTGAAAACAAATGCTTTCTCTGTGATAAGCTGGAGAGCTTCTCACAAGATATCCAAGTCGAAAAATACTTTGTTGTCAATGAAGACAAGACAGGTTTGCCCCTGGACGCAGACCATTATTTGCATACTATCAGTGTTAATGAGCTAGAAGCGGGTGATGTTTCCGGCAAGATTTACACTAAGAACACGTATGCTACTGGCAAGCAGCAAGCGACCCATATCTGGATCAGCGATTACAGTAATGCACCGCACAATAATTTCAGCTACTTTAGTGACCGGGAATGGAAGGCTAAGTTTGGAGAGCCAACCGGGATTAAACGGCTTGCTTCTTTGATGATCGATATTGATGACCTCCATGCCAAATTCTTAACTGGCTTTTATCCGCAAGAAGATGGCAAGTATACTACGATCAGCAGATTCGCGGAACTTTCCAGAAGAATTGACATGTTCTTTAAGCTGTATCTGAACCAGTATGCTGACGACTATCATCTGAGTATTATCTATTCACAAGGTGATAATGCCTTTATTTTAGGTGCCTGGGATGATTTGCTCGATTTTGTCCAGGATGTGCGGGATGAGTTCGTTAGTTGGACTGACAATAAAATAACCCTTTCAGCAGCAGTCGGACTTTTTCAAGAATCAACGCCAATCAACATCATTGCCCGGCAGACCAAGGAACTGTTAAGAACAGCAAAATTTGCCGGCAAGGACCGGATTGTGTTGTTCAGCAAGGAGAATATCTTGACCTTTGACGAGTATAAGAACGATATTGTCATGGGCAAGCAAAGAATCATTCAAGAATTCTTTGATGGAGAATCAGAACGAGGTAAGGCCTTCATTTACAAACTCCTTAGTCTTATTCGAGAAAGAGAAGACCGGATTTCATTTGCGAGACTTGCTTACTTCCTGACCAGATTAGAAGACGCAAGCAGCAATAAAGAAGGATTTAATAAATTTAAGCGGAACATCATGAATTGGTTCAACGACGACAAAGAAATCAGCCAGACAGAACTGGCTTTGACTTTGTATGTTTACAGTATCAGAGAGGAAGGATAAGCATGTACGGAAGTCCACGTCCACACTACAATAATCCACGCTACAATAATAATTCAAGATATGAGGAAGCCAAGCCAAATATCAAGATTACCTTTACCGATGAACACTACGTTGATGAGGCAGAAGAAGTAATTAAGTACTGTCAGAAAAATCATTTTAAGGCTCCAGGCAGCAGGGGGAAAGACGAGGTCACCTATAGCCAGCTGAGAAATCTGTTGGGAATGACCAGCGCAATTTTCGATGCAACGAATATTGCAGACCTGAAGACAGTATATGAGAAACTGACTTATTTCCGGATTCAGCTGGTATATACTGCTGGCCGGAATGAAGCAATGAAGAGTTTCATTGAGACTAGTCATCTGCTGGAGGTCGTAAAGGAAATTGATCAAAAGCGGGCTGATGATGAGAAAGAGCAAAGGCGCGAAATCATTCGTTTATGCAAGTATATGGAAGCTTTAGTTGCCTACTTCAAGTATTACGGCGGAAAGGATTAAAAAATGACTAATTTGGCGAAAATCAGATTTACTGGAGAACTGGTACTGGAAAGCGGCCTGCATATTGGCGCAAGTTCAGCTTTTGCGGCTATTGGTGCGATCGACAACCCGGTAATTAAGGATCCACTGACTCACCTGCCGATCATCCCTGGCTCCAGTCTCAAGGGCAAGATGCGGTCACTTTTGGCAGCCGCACTCAATGAAAAGACTGCCATGAATCCGAACCAGGATTGCGATAAGATTATTCGTTTATTTGGTGCATCAGTTGGTGGCGGCCAAGATGGCAAAGCACCTGTTCAAGGGCGGCTTTTATTTAGAGACAGCGTTCTGACTAATGGCAAAGAATTGATGGATATGGGGATTAACACTTATACCGAAGTTAAGTTTGAAAACACTATCGACCGGGTTAAAATGATCGCCAACCCACGGCAAATCGAACGGGCTGTAAGAGGGAGCAAGTTCAACTTTGAACTGATCTATGATGTTATGGACCCGGCTCAAGTGGAAGAAGACTTGGAAACCATTCTGACTGGATTTAAGTTGCTTGAATTAGACTATTTGGGTGGCAGCGGCAGCCGTGGCTATGGGAAGGTTAAGTTTACCAACATGCACGCTGATACTATCTTTGGCAACTATGACGTCAGTGAGATCAACAGCAAGCTGGAGGCATAAGATGGGGCTGAAAATCTATCGAATGCACTTTGATAAGGCGCATTTTGGTGACGGCTATCTTAATACTAGCGTCGGGCATTTTGAAGCGAGCAGACTGTTTAGTGCCTTATGTCTGGAAGCTCTGAAGAATAACTGCCTGGAGGAATTCATTGAAGAAGCAAGTGAGGAAGACTTTGTTTTAAGCGATGCTTTCCCGTACGTTGGTGAGCCATACTTGCCAAAGCCGGTTTCTTATCCAAGATCTAAAAGATTTAGCTTTGATAATTTCCAGTATGATGAGAATTATCAAAAGACAGCCAATAGCTTATACGCGGTACCACTGTCTGAATTTAGCGATTTCATCAATGGTAAAGCTGATGTTGAAATGTTAGCCGCTAAGCAAGCCGCTTTCGCGGTAACGACTGAAGTAACTAAAAAAGGACAAGACCCTTATGAAGTAGCAGTTACCAGCTTTTCAGGTGATCTGTATGTTATCGCGAAGAGAAGCGAGCTGCTGAAGAAGCTGATGCTGAGTTTGCAGTTTAGCGGCTTAGGCGGGAAGAGAAGTGCAGGTTATGGTGGCTTTAGATTGAGTATTATTGATTTGCCGACGGAAATGAAGAGACAAATTAATACTGACAGCTATAGTGACCATAAGCTTTTGTTGACAAGCAGTTTGCCGCAAAATTTTGAACTGGAACAAGCCATGGCTTATGCGGCTTATGAGATTAAGAAAGACAGTGGCTTTGCTTATAGCGAAACGGAGCAGGAATTGCTGAGAAAGCAGGACTTGTATAAGTTTGCTGCGGGTAGTGTCTTTAAAAACACGTTTAAGGGATCTATCGTTGACGTACGGCCGTCTAATTTTGCGCATCCAGTGTACAACTTCGCTAAAGGCTTGTTTTATAGTTTTGAGGTGTAGACATGAAGCGGTACAGAGAATTCGAATTTAAATTGAGAACTTTGGCTCCAGTCTTTATCGGTAGCGGAGAAACATACAAGCAACGGGAGTATATTTACGAGAATGATGCTTACTATTTCCCGAATTTTGTAACCCTCTACCGTAAGCTTAGTTCAAATCAGCATCAGCAAGAGGCGTTTGAAAATTACCTCATGTCTTCAAGAATACAAGAAAAGAATATGCGGTTGGGTGAGTTCTTGCGCAAGATTAACTTTACTGACCGTGACTTGGGTGGTTATTCAATCAAGGCAACTGGTGTAGAAGTAGAAAATAACGGGGATCCAGACCGGCTAAATGAAATTGCTAAATTTATCAAAGACCCGCAAGGCCGTCCTTATATTCCAGGTACTTCTTTGAAGGGGGCAATCAGAACTATTTTGATCAACACCCGTTTTAAAGGAGTTGAGAAAATTCCATGGGGAGGAAGCGATGATATTTTTCATGATATCCGTGTCTCAGACAGTGAGCCGTTGAAACTTTCTTCACTAGTGATCACTAAGAAGTGGGATTACAACACCCGTAAAGATGGACCTAATCCTTTGCCGCTTACCAGAGAGTGTCTTAAGCCCTACACAAAGGTTATTTTTACGATTACTACAGTTGGAGATGAGGCGGCGGAAATTATTAGTGGCTTGAGCAAAGCGGCTGATGAATTTTATAAACGCTACGAAGAAAGATTTTTGAAGGACTTAGATCTAAAATACCGGCAAAGTGGCTATAACCATCCAATTTATTTAGGTGGCGGCAGTGGTCTATGGACTAAGGCAAATTACGACCGGATTAATATTGAGCAAATCAGATCCCGCACTCCAAGAAAAATGAAGATGACAGGCAATGGGGTATTCAAACTGACTAAGGCCAAGCGTCAATCTTACCGCTTAAAGATAAAGGGTGTTATAGAGGAACGGGAACTGGTCGGAAAGAATGGCGGAGCGGCAGATACTAAAGATGGTATTGGTTTTTATGAAATGGGTAAGTGTTGCTTCACCATCAAAGAAAAGAAATGATGTATGAAGAATGTTCTGTATGTTGAAAACGTAAATTTTGTCGGTGTAAGCAAGTTTGGCGTCAAGGCAACGAATTTGCAGGATCACACGGAAAAGTTTTTTGCATATGAAGACCTCGACGTGATCATCTTTGACAATGTTAAAAGCTATTTAACCCAGCATCTGATAGAGAAGTGTGCGGAAAACAACATTATGCTGCTTTTTTGCGACAGTAAACACTCGCCATTAGTGTTGCTTGATAATATCTATGGTCAGGAGCATAGACTGGAGATGTTGCAAAAGCAACTGGCGCTTAGTGCAAAGGCAAAGAGCCGCATCTGGCATAAGATTGTTGTCAGAAAGATCCAGAATCAAGCAGATTGTTTAGAACTTTTGGAAAGGCCAGCTGAAGATGTTGGCCTGTTGCGATCTGCAGTTAAGAACGTCACGGAGGGTGACAAGCACAATACTGAGGCATACGCGGCTAGAGAATACTTCCAGTCGTTATTTGGCAAGGACTTTAAGCGCGGCCGGTATGACGACCTGGTTAACGCAAGTTTGAACTATGGATATGCGATCATTCGGGCCTTGATCAGAAGAAATATCGTCGTTCATGGCTTGGAACCAAGTTATGGAGTAAATCACCATTCAACTGAGAACTCGTTTAATTTGTCAGATGACTTGATTGAATGTTACCGGCCACTGATAGATTATTCGATTGTAATGCACTTGAGAGAGCGAGACGTTGAAGATGTTGAGCTTACGCCAGAAGATAAACAAGCGATTGTAGGCATAATGCTGGAGAAGTGCGTAATCGGAGATAAAATATTCCGAATCGGGGATGCAGTTGAAGAGACTATTAAGTCATATTTGGCATGCCTTCAAGCTGACAGCGCAAGTAGTTTGAAGTTGCCGACTTTCATTCAAGGAGGAAAATGATGGTACTTCTTTTAAGCTTTGATCTGCCTAGAAATACCAAAGAAGAGCGAAAGAAAGCCGCGGAATACAGGAAACGGCTGGTTGAGTTGGGATTTGACATGAAGCAGTACAGCCTGTATGAACGGGAGGTGGAGTCAGATACTACGAAAGACCATTTGATTGGGATTTTGAAAAAAGAAGTTCCAGATGATGGAATGATAACTCTATATCTGTTGCCAGATGAGGTGAATAACAAGCAGATTAACATTTTGGGTCCAGACGCACCAATGAAGGCAGTGTCAGTACCTAAAGTGATCGTGGTGTAGCATCTGGTGTGGTATAATTTATATGTTCTCAATTAGCAGAGGTGCCTTTTTTGTCCAAAAATAGGACAAAGAGGGATGCTGTTTGATGGGCGTTGACCAGGATTTAGACGAGACAAATGCTTGGGGATGCGCGACGTAATAATGTTTTAAACAGGATCTGCTAACAACTTATCTCCGCTAGAAGGAGACGAGAACACCGAGATCCCGAAACGAAATTCCGGCTGCTCATGCTAACAACTTATCTCCGCTAGAAGGAGACGAGAACCTAGATTGTCAACAATTTTTACTTGAAAAATTTATCCGGAGCTAACAACTTATCTCCGCTAGAAGGAGACGAGAACGCTAAACATGTCTTTTTTATTATCTTTGAAGTGCTTTTGCTAACAACTTATCTCCGCTAGAAGGAGACGAGAACAAAAAGCTTTACTAATTTCATGTTTATACCTCTTTCAATCAAGCTAACAACTTATCTCCGCTAGAAGGAGACGAGAACTTATTGTCGGTCATAACGAGAACTAACTTGCTAGTTCTCGCTAACAACTTATCTCCGCTAGAAGGAGACGAGAACTTATATTCTACAGCAATTTATCTAAAAAGTAAACTAGCTAACAACTTATCTCCGCTAGAAGGAGACGAGAACCATTTTTAGACTCCTTTTTCTCTGTTTTTATTTTTCGGGTTGCTAACAACTTATCTCCGCTAGAAGGAGACGAGAACTTTCAGAGTCGGTGAAACCGTCCCAAATAAAGTTTTGGCTAACAACTTATCTCCGCTAGAAGGAGACGAGAACTCCTTAAGGGCTAACTCTACCAATTCTTTGTTAGCGTTTGCTAACAACTTATCTCCGCTAGAAGGAGACGAGAACAATCGGTTTAAATCTTCGATTGGTGTCTCTGGATCAATCAGCCGCTAACAACTTATCTCCGCTAGAAGGAGACGAGAACCTACACCTTATGGGAAGAATTACTTCAAAAATTTTTTGTAATGCTAACAACTTATCTCCGCTAGAAGGAGACGAGAACGTCGATATGACTAACTTTAGTTTAAAATTTTTTCGGCTAACAACTTATCTCCGCTAGAAGGAGACGAGAACCTAAGGCGTCATTTTTTAAGTAGTCAAGCAGGCCGCCCTGCTAACAACTTATCTCCGCTAGAAGGAGACGAGAACCGTAAGTGAACGGTTAAGTCAAGAAAATAGCTTTTTAGACGCTAACAACTTATCTCCGCTAGAAGGAGACGAGAACTTCCGACATTTTTTTAAGCAATTCAAGCGTTAACTTGTGCTAACAACTTATCTCCGCTAGAAGGAGACGAGAACGTCAACGGAAAAACATTGATCTGTTTTTCTCTATTTTCGCTAACAACTTATCTCCGCTAGAAGGAGACGAGAACAATCAAGGTTAAGAAATAAAGAATATTGTGTAGTAGGCTAACAACTTATCTCCGCTAGAAGGAGACGAGAACTTTCATGCCCTTTGTAATCTTTTTCAGCAATTCTTTTGCTAACAACTTATCTCCGCTAGAAGGAGACGAGAACTAAAATTTTACCAGTTTCATATTAAACTCCTTTTTATTTTAGCTAACAACTTATCTCCGCTAGAAGGAGACGAGAACAGCATCCATGATAGTTTCATCATAGTAAACGTTTTCAGCTAACAACTTATCTCCGCTAGAAGGAGACGAGAACGTAAAAGTCAATATGAATTAGTTTATCATCACCTACAGCTAACAACTTATCTCCGCTAGAAGGAGACGAGAACAAAAAAGTTTTCTAAAAAGGGTTGTACTTTTTGGAAACTATGGCTAACAACTTATCTCCGCTAGAAGGAGACGAGAACGCAATTAACAAAATACTATTAACGCTAGTATGATAGCGCTAACAACTTATCTCCGCTAGAAGGAGACGAGAACTTGCAAGATATTCGGCAACTTTCTTGGAAACCAGCTTGCGCTAACAACTTATCTCCGCTAGAAGGAGACGAGAACTGTACAGATCCGACAGCTTCTTTAGCATTTCAAGTGAGGCTAACAACTTATCTCCGCTAGAAGGAGACGAGAACTCTAAAATGGTCATTGTTCTACTCCTTTGCCTCCAATTCGCTAACAACTTATCTCCGCTAGAAGGAGACGAGAACTGTGCTATCACTTTTCATCATTTTGCTTATCCTCCCAGCTAACAACTTATCTCCGCTAGAAGGAGACGAGAACCTTACTAACCGACATGTAAAGGGATTTTTTGATGTTTTTAAGCTAACAACTTATCTCCGCTAGAAGGAGACGAGAACGTATGGTATTGATCATAAAGTTTAGTGGTTTCGTAGTAGTGCTAACAACTTATCTCCGCTAGAAGGAGACGAGAACACAATAGCCTTGGCCTTGGCGTCCGTCATGTAAGCCCCATGCGCTAACAACTTATCTCCGCTAGAAGGAGACGAGAACGTGTCTACGAAAATTTCACAAATGACATCATCATCTTTATGCTAACAACTTAAACTTCCCACACCAAAAATAACTATGAAGCCTTGAAAACTCAATAGTTT
>ENA-ORUR01000181-ORUR01000181.1-human-gut-metagenome-genome-assembly--contig:-NODE-181-length-49734-cov-4.84488_pt1 | contig 49734 bp, 66 predicted proteins | sample MGYA00242086_ERZ509223 | MGnify/ENA primary metagenome ERZ509223 (study PRJEB26280, sample SAMEA2338820) | human gut metagenome | biome: human gut; feature: human-associated habitat; material: faeces... | reverse complement strand
TGGAGTTGGTATTGACGGAGTATCTAATTCAGATAGAATCGTTATTGACAATATGACTATAAATAATGTTGGTATTGGAGTGAGATTACATGCCGCAGACGCTCCGAGAATTACCAATTCATGGATTGCGGAAACTCAATCAAGTATTCTTTTGACTGGGGCAAGTCAACAAGCAGAAATTAAAAACAATTCATTAGGTGCACAGCCAAAAGGAACTACAATTTATATGGAAAATCCAGACAGATTTAATATTTCTGGTAATAATATTTATCCAGATGGGGCTTCGGCTATTCGTATTCTTAATCCTGTTCATGGGGTAATTACAGGTAATACAATCTCTGCATATTATAACGGCATGATTGAATTTTTACCCAATTCAGACGGAGCATTTGGAAATGGGAATGTTATTTCTGGAAACGTGATCGCATTAGAAGCATGGCATGATAACCCTGACGGAAAAGATAACAAGTGGGGTGTTATTCATATCGAAGCGTTCAATAATGTGATTTCCAATAACAACCTTCTCGCCAATGAAACTCCTCATGACACAACAGGAATTCTTATTATGAGGGGTGACTACAATAGAATCGCCAACAATGTGATTACTATCCCAGATACAGTTTCCAAGGTAGTAATTAATGGTGCTGCGAATAACAACTGGGTAGTTTATAGTACAGAGGGATTTGCATTCCAAGATGGTGATAATCCTTCTAACAAGAATATAGGTATATAGTATCAGAGAATTATTTAAAAGAAGAAGACTCAGCAATTTAAAAAGTTGGGTACTACTTCTTCTTTTTTTAGGAAACGTTTATATGCATATAGCGACGATAGGAGTCTTTTCTGTAGAAATTTATACATACTACCAATTGTTATAACGATTACAAGAAATATTATGATTGAAAATAATAAACGTAGGTCCTTTAAAATAAATCTTTCCAAGTCAGACATGGCACCTACATTTGCTGCGGAGACAAGGCCTCCAAAAAAACTATTTCCCAGATCTTTTAGAAGTTTCTTTTCTATGTGATTATCGGCATTACAATATAAAATTATTGCGCTTAATATTACTGAAAGAAGAGCTATTATAATTGATAATAGATTAATAATAGGACTTATGTATGAAGTATTAACCCTAGTCTTTAACTCTTCGATAAGAAGAGAGACTTCTTCTTCAGAAATATTATTCTCTTCCAAGCGCCGATATAATGTTTTCCTCCTAACTAAAATAGAAGAGTGGCTACAGATATAATCATCAAGAGTTTTATAGCTTTTTTTCAAGCAATTGGATCAGCTCCTTAAAATTAGCAGGTATTTTCTATTTTGCGCTTAAACCCCATCTTTGTAAAATCTTAGTTTTATCAAATTACAACATTCTGCAATCGCTGATTTGCAAGCGCTAGTCTTATAACTAAATTAATAATAACGATCATCTAGTAAAAACTAGGTGATTTTTTTATTTTTCGGGATATTTTCTAAATTCTGTGACAAAGTACAGGCAATTGTGATAATTTAATAAATGATTATTAAAAGGAAACTATTGTATGCAAGCAAAAGAATTAAAGCAATACATTTTAGATGATACAGATAGAATTTATACGCTTTTATGTAATGCAAATTTTCATGATTTTCGACAAAATTCAGAAGAAATAAGATGCGCTCTTCCTAATATGACCAATCCTACAGGGGTAATGATTAAATTAAACAACTCATTATACACGTCATTATTTGAGTTGGGATATTCTGGAGACTTATTTGGAGCATTAGGAGTAGTTCTTGAAAAATCATTTAGCGAGGTTATGCGCTGGGTTCATAGTTTATTAGGGTTGTCGAATGGGTATAAGAAAGACGATATTTTAGACCCATTGGCAACGCTAAAAAAGTTGTCGGGCAATCATAAATCTGAACAGCAATTCACCAGCAACAAATTATATGATCAATCGGTCCTGAACAAGTTTGTTAATGGAATTCATAGGTCAATTATTGAGGAGGGAATAACGCCTGATGTAGCTCGAAAGTTTAATATTATGTACGACCCGCATATGGATAGAGTTATTTTTCCACATTTTGATCGGGAAGACTTTACATAAGTTGTTCGAGTTCAGGGTAGGACAACTTTATCAAAAGTTGAAATTGAAATGACTGGAACGCCGAAATACTGGAATTATATAAAACATTATCGCAAAGCGTTAAACCTATATGGTTTTAATCAAGCTAGTGAAAATGTTAAAGAATCTAAGCAAATCATTCTATTCGAAGCGGAAAAGTCGGTATTAAAACAGTTTACATTTACCAACTGTGAGGGGAATTCGGTAGCACTTGGTGGTCATACGATTAGTGATAATCAAGTTGATTTTATCTTAAGAAAATTACCCAGTGATGGTGAGGTTATATTAGCGTTTGATCATGACGTTATGACTAAGGAAAACGAGGGAGAGAGATACATAATAAACCAGGCTAAGAAGTTCTCGATATTCCGAAAGACAAGCTATATTTTCGATACATATAATATTTTGGGCGAAAAAGACTCGCCGATAGATTGTGGTAAGAAGAAGTGGGATTACTTATTTAAATGGAGAAAGGTGATTGAGTGAGGCTAAATAAAGAACAAAAGCAAAAGATAATGAATCAATATGGTGTAGATCGTATTTGGAGTTTCAGTCGAGTTAACGTAGCACATAACTGTTTGCAAGAATATATTCATACCTACCTGAGACATGATATTCCTCATACCGATAATGTTTATACCGTTTTTGGAAGCGAGGTTCATGACATTACCGAGTCATTAACTACAAAGGAATTTGATTTAAACACTGCCTCAGATGCCTGGAAGCAGTTCGTAAAGAAATGGGAAGAAGATCCAGAAGCTTTGCACTTTGATACGGAAAAGATTAAGCAGGGTTATTTAGGTAATTTAACACACTATTTTGCTCATACAGAATTGCCACAAGGCACAAAAATTCACACGGAATTACCTGTTATGACCAAGGTAGGTGGAACTGATGTGAAACCTAAATATGTATTTGTGGGATATATCGATACCGAATACATTGATGATGATGGGAATGTCGTGTTAATAGATTATAAATCTTCAAGCAAATCTAGTTTTTCAAAGGCAAAACTACCAGAAAAGTCAATGCAGTTAATGTTGTATGCTACTGGGATTCACCAACATGACAAGGTACCATTCGAAAAGATTAAGGCTCGCTTTGACATGATGAAATATGTAACTGTTCATTATAAACAAGAAAATGGTAAGTGGAATACCAGTATTCAAGAACGTTCAATTTGGGTCTCTAAGATGCAAAAGAAACTAGAGACTAAGTTAAAGAAGGCTGGAATCGACAAGGAAGAGTCGAGAAAATTAATCCAAATTGCTTCATTGGCAAATAACATGGATAACTTACCAGATTCAGTAAAGGAACAGTTTTACATCACTAATTATTATATTGAATTGGAATTAACGGAAGAAAAGTGTCAAAAATTATTAGAAGATATTGAGAAACGTTGTGATGAGCTTATGGAATTAGAAAGTCTCTCTGAAGAAGATCAGGATAGTTTTGCAGAAGTTAATCACAGATATAATCCAGACGATTACTATGAGACACATTTATGTTCATATCATACAAGTGAATTGTTTAAGAAAAAAGAATCATTGTTAAAGAATGTATTAAAACCTGAATTTTCGGTAGAAAAGAACAATCAGGACGACGAAATAGCGTCATTATTTAACGATGATAAAGAGGATATGACCCTTGAGGAATTATTTAGTTAGGAGGACTCTTTTTGAAAACATGGACACCATTACATATTCACGACAGCATTTCTAATGGGCTACATTATTTTGAAGTAAGTACAAGGTACGAAGAATATCTTGATTACTATACAAAGAACGGGATTCAATCGATTGCATTAACAAATCATGGTTCTGTAGCTGGTTGGATTGACCATAAAATCAAGGCAGAAAACGCTGGATTAAAATTTATTGCAGGTGAAGAAGCATATGTAACGATGTCTCTTGAGGATAAGAGTCGGTATCACACGATTATTCTTGCCAAGAATTATGAGGGGGTAAAAACTCTTAACCAATTATCGAGTAATTCATTTAAGCCCGATCACTTTTACTATAAGCCACGTGTCACATTTGATGAGTTAAAAAACGCTGTAGAAGAAGGGAATATATACATTACTACTGCATGTCTTGCTTCGGGGTTAGCTCAATCGTTCCTTAATAAAGACATGGAAACGCATGGCAAATGGGTAAACCTTGCAAAAAACAATAAAGAGAATGTGTTCCTGGAGGTGCAACCTCATAATAACTTGGAGCAAAAAGAATACAATCAGCATCTAGTTGAGCTTTCAAGAAAGTATGGTTTGCATTTGATAGCCAGTAATGATATTCATGCCTTAGATGTTGAGGCTGATAGGATTAGAAAAATTATTAAAGATGGTAAAGGCTCGAAGTATGACGATGAGGATAATTTTGAACTATGGTGCAAGTCATACAATGAAATGTATAAGAGCTTTAAAGAACAATCGGTCTTAACGGATGAAGAAATTACGGAGTCTCTTAATTTTACAAATGTTGTAGCAGATAGTATTGAAGAATTTGAATTAGATCGTTCACACAAATATCCACGCCTTTATGATAATCCCGAAAAGGAATTTCAAAGAGTAATTAAAGAGGGGATACATACTAGAGGGATTGATAAACTTCCAAAAGAGCAACAAGAGAAATATGTAAAAAGAATAAATCACGAATATAAGGTCTATAAACAAAATGGCTCGATTGATTACATGCTAGCAGATAAGGCTATGATTGATGCTGCAAAAACTCATGGCATAGACGTTTCATATGGGCGTGGATCAGTTTCCGGGTCTTTAATTGCTTATTTAACTGGCAGTACCGAAATGGATTCATTAAAGTTGGGATTAAACTTTGAAAGATTTATGAACCCAGATCGTATATCCTTAGCGGACGTGGATCATGATTGGGAATCTCATGATAAAGAATGGGTACAACAATGGTTGCTAACTAATCCAAAGTTGCATTCAGCTTCAATTTTGACTCTCAACACATATGGTCTCAAGGGTGCAATAAAAGCAATTGCCGATGGGCTTCCAAGATATAAAGGAAAACCAGCTTATATTCAGTCTATTAGGAATCAAATTGGCGACGATGGTTTTATTCCAACTCAATTATATGAGGAACATCAAGAATTAATTGATTTAGCTAAGAAAGTAGTTGGTGTAGTAGATTCTTTTGGTCGTCACGCCGCTGGAATTGTTGTTGATACAAATACAATAGAAGATACAATGGGTACGATGAAAGTATCAGGTTGGAACTATCCCGTATCGCAAATAACGATGCATGATATTGAATATTGTCGTTGGGTAAAGATGGATGTACTTGGGCTAGATAATATTGGATTAATTTCAAAAGCATGTAAATTAGCGGGGCTGCCATTTTTAACACCTAATAGCACAGACATTATTGACTTTAATGATAAAAAGGTATGGGAATCTATGCGAAAGGATAATGTTGGAATTTTTCAGTTTGAAAGTGATAGAGCTGCCAAAATTCTTAAAGAGTTATTTTCAAAGGAAACTATTGCTGAAGTTGAAAAGAAAGTGCCAAATTTCAAATATATGGATTTATTAAGCCTTGGGAACGCAGCTCAAAGACCAGGTTCGGCGAGTTTTGTTGAACAGGTCATTCATGGTGAATTTAAAGATAATGGACACCCAGCCCTTAATAAGTTTTTAGCATCAACTCAGGGGTTCATGGTTTATCAAGAACAATTGATTCAGTTCCTTGTTGAATTTACGGGAAGGACGCCGGGGCAGGCGGATATTCTCAGAAGGGCTGTGGGACACAAGATTAAGGATGTTATTGATCGTGAGGTTCCAATTATTCGACAGGATTTTATTAAAACAATGATTGAAAAGTACCATGATGTGCCGGAACACGCAGAAACGATAGCAAATGACTTTATGCAAGTATTTATGGACGCAGCTAACTATGGTTTCTCAATCAATCACTCTATGGCGTATTCATATATTGGATATATTTCTACCTGGTTACGATATTATTATCCGCTCGAATGGTGTACAGCAGCCTTCCAAATTTGGGAAGGTAAGCAAGAAAAAATAAATAGAGTAGTTAAATTCGCAAAATCAAAAGGTATCTCTTTAAAACCATTTAAGTTTGGTAAGTCAAAAAGTAATTATTATATGGATAAGCAAAATAAATCTATATACGAGGGAACTGCTTCTATCAAAGGTGTATCAACGAAAGCGGGCGATGAACTCTATCTTATAAGTGATAAACCAAATAAAAAATTTACAGACTTATTGATGGATATTTATGATAATTCACAAGTGGTTATAAAAAATATCCTATATTCTCCTAAGGCTCTTTACAATAAGTTTAATGAATCAGAATTAAAGGAAATTGATTTAATTGTGAAAAATGAATCTGATAAAGTGAAAGTCCAAGAGCCCCAAGGGTTTGCAATTACTAGTAAAGACATGATAAATTTGATTTTGTTGAATTATTTCTCTGAATTTGGCTCTCCAAGGAAACTCAAATTGGTTTATGAAAAGTTCCATAAAACATATAAGCCTAAAAATAAGAGATTCGTAGGAAAGAGTCGAAAATATCATGAATGTTTGGAATACGAAGAGTCATTAGGTGACGAAGATTATCCACTAATTACCACTTTACAGAATGAATATCGCCTATTAGGTAGATGCCTAACTACTAATAGTGAAATACCGGCAAATTACGCATTTATTACTAGCCTAGTAATAAGAAGCAATAAAGTAATAGTTGGTTTATATTCAATAAAACATGGACGTGAAGTAAAGGGGTTCATATCTAAAAAGTCATTTAAGCTTAATAGTATTTCGGAGGGAGATTTAATTACAGTCGAGAGGACGTCTATGCGCCCTAAAAATATATTAAAAGATGGGCATTGGCAAAAGAGTAAAACCGACAAAGAATTGTGGATTGACAGTTTAGTACGAAAAGGATAACTAGTAGTGGGAGCTAGTTGTTTGTTGTTTAATGTGCAGATGGAAGCTGCTAAACATTAACCCAAAATAATTTGATTGGAGTTTGCTTCTTCACGTAGTGATAAACTACGTCTTCCAGAAGAGAAGCATTGATAATGAATAATTCATTTGAAGTAATCGTAAAGAATGAATGGTTTAATACCGACAAAGAATTAGTTTCAGTTGTTCGTCAGTTAAGAAATTTGCGGCAGGCTTTGGTTAAATTTGATTCGCCAGAGGTATATGAGTCGTATTGCAAATGCTATTCTGAAATGAATAGTCTGTTACGACAGGTAATTAAAGAAGAGACACCAAATGTTGTAATGTGTAAAGAATTCAATGGAATTTGTTGGATTCTTGAACTTGATTACTTAGAAGATGGTGATTCACCGTTAGAATTAGTTAGTTGGCCGACTATCAACGAGCTAAAAGCAGAAGGAATTGATACATTAATAGGTCAAAGGGTCGAAGTATCGCGCTTAGATGATGCATTGGATGAGATTGATCTTGGGGAAGAATTAGCAGATAACATTATGAGTTTGATTGAGGAGTAATTAATGCTGGAAGATATTAAGATTCTAAAAGGAATTTTTGATGATATCCAAAACGAATCATCATCTAATACTAAAATTGGAATTATTAAAGACAATAAAGATAATGACTTGTTTAAGAAGACCTTACAATTCGTCTATGATGATTTTGTCCGCACAGGACTATCCATAAAGACATTGGTCCAGACCCCCCATGATACTACAACTATTACCGATTATGTTGGAGAGTATACGTTTGAAGGGTTAATGGAATATGTGAAAGAACATAACACTGGTACATTATCTACAATACATCTTATTCAAGATTTTGCATCAGTATTCCCATCTGATATTGAGGAGTTTCTATATCAAGTGTTTGGAAAAGAGTTAAAGGTAGGGATTACTGCAAAATCTATCAATAAGGCACTTGGCAAAGGATTTATTCGAGAATTCAGTGTTCAATTAGCCCATCCTTATCATAAATATATGGATAAGGTACCAGGTAAATCATTTACTTTAACTCAAAAATTAGACGGTCATAGATCTGTATTCATTGTTAAGAATGGCAAGGGGCAATTCTATACTCGTAAAGGGCTGCCAATTAGTGGATTAGAAATACAAACCGCAGAAGCCATGAAGTTAGCAGAGGTATTAGGGAATAACGGTTCTATAGATTATGTTCTTGATGGCGAACTAGTATTATCTAATGACGACAACTTAAAAACGAAAGATTTATTTAGAGCGACTTCACGCACCTTACGCAGCGAAACGGCAGATAAGAGTCGAATTCAATACAATATATTTGACGCTTTACCAACAAAAGAATTTGAACAAGGGAAATCAAAAGATACATTTGAGGTACGTAAAGATTTCTTGTCAATGATTATGGACGCTATCGAATATGATTTTCCCAAATCTTTTAACCATTTACATCTAGTAAAGAATCTTTATAATGGTGCTGATCTTTCTATGATCGGTAAATTACAACACGATTTGGTTGAACCTAATGATTGGGAAGGGCTTATGCTTAATCTTAATGATGAGTATTATATGACTAAGAGAACAACAGGGCTGCTTAAGATTAAAGAATTCTTTGATGCAGATGTCTTCGTTAAAGGTGTTTTTGAGGGGACAGGCCGTCTGAAAGGGACACTCGGTGGAATTATCGTTGATTATAAGGGTTATGATATTCGTGTAGGAACTGGCTTTAAGCAGGATGAACGGGAATACTACTGGAACAATCCTGATGAAATCATTGGAAAAATAGTAGATATATCTTATTTTGAAGAAACACATAATCAGAACAATGACGATATAAGCTTGAGATTTCCCAGCTATATTGGGCTAAGAGTAGATAAGACCGACAAAAGTGATGTTTCCTACGAGATTTAAATAAATTACGGGATATTTCCTAAATTTTGTGACAACAGAAAGGGAATAGATTAAAATAATAGAGCATTAAGAATTTAACGTCCTTAATGCTTATTATTTTAGCTAAACACAAGTAAATAAAGAATAAAAATAAACAAAATTATATAAAGGGTGTGTTCGAAATAGCTAAAAATAAAGCAGGGACATGGTTTGGTCAGAAAGTTGAAAAGGACGGATTCAAGTTTGATTCAATAAAAGAATATAACTTTTACGAAAATTTTGTTAAGCCATCTGGATTAAAGTTCGAAGTACATAAAGGATTTAAGTTGCATCCTATTATCGAACTACAAAATGGTGATTTAAGACTTAGGTCTAGTATTTATACACCAGACTTTGTTCTTTACAACAAAGACGGTGGAATGAAGCATGTAATTGATATTAAATCAGGATTCACTCAATTCGCCATTGATTCTGCCGCAGCATTAAGATTCAAATTATTTGCGGATAAATACAAAGTCCCTGTTGAAGTTATTGTTCCAAGAGTTCATGACTTTCGAGTGAAGATCATGGGGACTACGAAGAAATTTGACCCACTTATTAGAGAAGATTTGACGTATGACACATCTGAATTAGTAAAGGAAGCTTTTTCGAATTTGAAGGATTGAGTTAATTATGGTTTACAACATTTGGAAAGATCCCGAAGAGGACATGGAAAGAACAGCGATAGATCACTACTTCGATGATTTGGTGGGCAATGGCGTTATGCGTGATTATCATGACCTTATTATCGAAGGACTTATATCACAGGAAGCTATAAAGATTCCACTTATGAAAGAGTTACAAAAATCATACGATGTGGACATGAATAATGTTGGAAATATCAACCACTTTCAACAACAGTTCACGGAAAGGATGAAACAATTTGGCTTCAATTTGGGAAAAGACATTTGGTAAACGAAATGCTAAGAAAAACGTTGCCCGAGAATTGTCTGAAAAGATTATTGAATACAAAAATGACTATGGTTATGAAACCATTGCAGAAGCGGTAGTTCAAGTAGGTAATTCATACGAATTTGCTAAAGATATGGACCATGCAGCTCCAATTTACGCAGTATGGAGAAGCGCCAAGGAATTAAATGTACTTGATGTGGCTGGGGAGCCATTACTGAACAGGATAAATATGAAGACGAATCTAATGATAACGATGATTCGAGTGCAGCTTTAGCAATAGCTTAATTAATAAAAGGTGGATTTTAACAGGAGGACATATGAAGTTTATTGATTTTTTTGCCGGAATTGGAGGCTTCCATTCTGGCTTAGAAAATGCCGGTCATGAAATGGTCGGTTGGGTTGAATGGGATAAATTTGCTCGTCAATCATACGAAGCACTATACGATACAGAAGGGAAGTACACAGCTAGTGACATTAAATCAATTAAAACTGGAAAAGAGTTGCCAACAGCAGATCTCTGGGCATTCGGATCACCATGCACAAATATTAGCGTGGCTGGAAACCGAGTCGGACTCAAAGGAGAACAATCAAGCATGTTCTTTGAGGTTATCAGACTCCTTAATGACCGATCATGGGAAGAGAAACCAGCCGTTCTCCTCATGGAAAATGTTAAAAACTTACTTTCTTCAAACCGAGGATGGGACTTTGCCACAGTCATCAATAAAATGGACGAAGCTGGGTATGATGTCGAATGGGAAGTGTTTAATTCCAGTTGGACTATCCCGCAAAACCGTGAACGAGTATACATTGTTGGACACAAACGCGGCATAGCATATACTCCCGTATTTCCAATTAGTAGACAAAATCTTGAAGCTAAACGTAAATATAATGTTTTACGAGATGTCCTTGAACAAAAAGTTGATGAAAAGTTCTATCTTTCCAAAGATAAAGTCGAACAATTGTTAGTTAACGATAAAAAATCCACCTTTTCTAATGGGGGAGATATCAAAGTCGTTGGTAATACTTCTAATACACGATATAGAAGCCATGATGTTGTGGATAGTTGTGGGGTAAGCAAAACAATAACAGCATCTGAAGGAGTAAAAGTTAATTCACTGATTGGAATTGGTGTCTTAGGAAATACATCAAATACCGGGCATCATACCGAAGACGTGTTAGATGAAAAAGGATTGAGCAAGACTCTCACGGCCGCGCATCCTGTTCAGATTGCTACCGAAGTAAAGCAGGTTGGAAATATTAGTCATTCAACTAGCTTTGGAGGGAATCCTCAAACAGGACGTGTTTACGATGAGTCTGGATTATCACCTACATTAAATACGATGCAGGGTGGTGGAAGAGAACCAAAAGTTTTAGTCGAACCATGTTTAACTCCTGATAGAGTTAATAAACGGCAGAATGGACGGCGTTTTAAGAACAATGATGAACCAAGCTTCACGTTAACTGCGGCCGATCGTCATGGAATTTTGCTTAGTAACGGTAAAACATATGTTATTAGAAAATTGACTCCACTTGAATGTTGGAGATTACAAGGATTCACAGATGAACAATTTAACAAAGCAAAGGAAGCTGGAGTAAGTAATAGTCAGCTTTATAAGCAGGCGGGAAACGCTGTTACTATTCCAGTTGTAGAAGCAATTGGAGAAAAACTAAATGCTTAATTTCATAAAGAAAAACAAATATAAAATTATCATTTTACCTGCGGTTTTATTAGTTGGAATCTTTATTGGTACTTGCACTAATAAGACAGTATATGCAGATGAAGATTCACCGTTAAAGTCAATTGGTGGTTGGGCGTTTATTTACCGTTCAGGACTAGCTGTAGATAAAGAAACCCATGTTCAATACATTGTAGTAAAGAATGGTGATGGTATCTCTGTTACTCCACGGTTAAACGCAAATGGAAAGCCAATGACAAAATAAATTTTAAGGAGAATTAATTAAATGACAGGATTAAAAGCACAAATTAAGAAATACTTACGTAGCAACGGAATTAACATGATTACTAACGATCAAGGTCGTTCAATTCGTTTGGGTAATGCGAAGACACAAGATTTACTCAAGGTAGCAGTAAAGCATGGTTTTTAACATAGTAGAATGGCTGGTTGAAAAAACAGCTTTATTTCCAAAGTGGCTGCAAACATACATAGTTCTAATTGCTTATGTTGGTTTATTTGCATTAATACCAGTGTTAATTGCGTTGCCAATATGGGTAATTTTTCATGGGAACATAGTGCTTGGTATTATTTTAGCCATGTTTGTAAGTGGACCACTCATGACGGTATTACTCACGGAAGAAGAGAGTGATGTTTGGTATTAAAGATAATTTCTTTGGCGAAATTGATGCTCAAGCGTTAGTAGACAGCTTACGAAGGTCAAAGAGTAACACTGCGGTTGTAGTAAAAACTGATTGTGAATATTGCCAGGAACCATACAAAAAAATGTGGCTATTTGACGGTTTGATTTACTTGCAAATTGAACATGCCGATGGTCTGCATTACTTAAATGTAGTACCTAATGGTGATTCAGAAGATGTGGGGTTCTTGTATAATCTTTGCGCTAGTCAAGAAATACATTATTGTCCTATGTGCGGAGAAGAATTTAAGGAGGAATAATAAATGACAGGATATGTTTGTGTTATCCGAACAGCTTACAATCTGGATGAGATGTATAGTTCAGATATTGATGAATGTTCAAATGTTGTAAAGACTAAGGAAGAAGCTCTTCAGTATCTACAAGAGCAGTATAATAATTTGCTCTATGAAGAAGATGTTGATGAGAGTGACTACACTATTCATTCTATTTATTTTAATAAAGAGGAGCTTGAATTCGATCTTAGTTTGTATGATGGTGCTCAATGGCATCATGGATATGCGGCAAAATTTACACTCTAAATAATGAGGAGGCAGGAATACTAATGACCAACGAAGAATTTATTGCAGTAGCAAAGGCGAAAGTCTTTGAGAACTATAGGGATAGAATCATAGCTAATTTTGAGACATTTCCTCACTCAGTAAAAATTTTTGTTACATGGTATTCAAAGGTATTACAAAATCACAAAGCATTATTAGGTGTTTCTGATCCAAATGATCAACATTATTACGAGATCACATACAACGGCGACAAAGATGAATTATACCTAGACGTATACAACAAAGAAGAGAATATTTGTATCAAGGTAAATGAGAATGAATAAATGGGAAATATTCATGCAAGGATTTTTCTCAGCGTTTAATTCTTATGCGTTATTTATATCTGTATTTGGTGATTATAGAGTAAAGCTTATCACTGGAGCTGAGTGGGTATTATCTGAACATCCTGGTTGGAAATTTGCTCTGGTATCACTTTTCTTAGTTGGATTAGTTTGTTCAGTATACAGTGTATGGAAAGGGTAGGAAAGACTGAATGAGTAAAGAAAAATGTCCATACTGTCACTATAACCAGCGAAGGGATACTTATTCTATCTATAGCGACGTTGATGGGGAGATAAAAGTATACCCAGATGGATCAATCGAGTGTAGCTACGACGACGATGGTATGCCATCTATGATGGGTGGCGATACAGGAACAATCCATTACTGTCCAATGTGTGGCCGTCGCTTAGATGGAAAAGAGAGCGTAGATTGGAACGATCTATTAGTAAAGATTGGATTCACATTATCATTGCTCATAATTCCTATTAGCATAACTTTAGCAGTTACGGTTAGTCCAAACTTCTTATGTGGAGTTATGTTGGGTATTATTTTGCCAGTCATTTCTATTGTTTGGGTGGATTAGGAGGTTAATAAAATAATGATTTTATCATTCTTAATTGCATTGGGAGTTATTGCTTTCCCGCTTTTTATAACTATCATTCTTGGAAGTATAGCAAAAAACTTTACAGAGGATTATACGCTTTTTGGTATTGATTTCATGGATTCAGACGATATTTTGGCTGTACTTTACGTTAGTGGCCTCTTTGAAATGACATTTTTAGTTATTTGGGGCGTAACATACTTGATTACGAAAGGTTTGAGTTAATGGCAAAAGACGATATTACAAAAACGAGAAAGAAACTAACAAAACTAATTAGAAAATTTAATAAAGAACAAGTTGAGTACGTTGCTGTTGGAAAGCACGCAGACAATACAGATATTGTAATGATTATAGATAGTTGGGGCGCAGATTCTCTACGGCATATCTTAACTATTCGTCCTGGTGGGATTTATTCTACAGATAAATCAACGTTTAAGATTAATGACAACTTGTTAGAATTTATGACAAATTCCTATGAGTTGGTTAAAAAATTAAACGATACTGAAATCCACAGTGCTAATATTCGAGGCTTAGATGCAAACGATATTCCAACAATTAAAAATCCATTTGGATACAATGATTCAATTGCACAAGGTGTTCAAGGGTTTAAACCCAAGGTAGAGTTATAAGGAGGAAACACATAAATGGTAGCAACTAAAGGATTTAAGTACCCTGATCGTGAACTGTACGATTGGGTATTAAATGAACTACATAAACGACATATTAATAATGAAACAATTGGTGAGATTGCATATAACATGCAACATCAATACCTACCACATTTAACCGTAGAAGATTTTGGAACTCAATTGGACGAAGTATTAAAGAAGCGAGAAGTATTGAATATTCTTGCTACTGGTTTCGCCCTGGATAATTTAGCAAACGAAGGATTATTACCAGAACCCCTTCAAACCATCGTAAAAGAGGACGCTGGTGTATATGGTGTGGATGAGACAATTTCTTTGGCACTTTCGCAACTTTATGGCTCAATTGCCGTAACCAACTATGGCTATGAAGATAAAAAGAAATTAGGTATTGCTGCCAAGCTTGATAATAGTAACGGTCAAGTTAATACATTCGCAGATGATTTGGCTTTAGCTCTTGCTTCGGCAGTAATTGGTCGCTGTGGTCATGGTTCCAAGCTGGAACTTGATGACCATGTAGTATCTACCAAGGATGATTACTATGTTGGCGAATACGAAGACTTTGTTAACACATTAGAAGGTTTAACTAATAATGCTTTAGAAGAAGAACTGGAAGAAGAATTCCATCATGATTATTATGTAAACTTTGAACTGAATATTCGTGAATGTGGCGAGTTCCTTGTAAAATGTTTTAGCAACGACTTCGCATATGAATACACGATTAAAATTTATGTTCCAGACCTATATAGTTATTGCTACATTCATGACAAAGAATTGTTCGCTGAAAGTGGAGTAGAGTATCGTACTCTAGCTCATGCCATTGCTGGTTATATTTTTACGAATGATTTGTATGTATATCCAGAGGATGACGAAGAAAATAATAAAGAACAAACTGATCCTGTGCAAGAATCAGTTAAGAAAATCGCTGAAGAAGTAATTAATGCTAGTAAGCATTTAGCTGATGGTAAGAACACCGAAGTTAATCCTTTTGAAGAATTATTTAAGGCATTCTTTGGTAACACTGGTTCAGATAACGATAAAAAGGAGAATAATACCCATGAACAATAATCCAGAATTACAAGAAAATATTAACATGGACTTGAGCCGGGACAATATTTATAGCTATATTTTCACCACTCAAGGTTACTCAGAAGAACAAGACGACAAGCGTAAACGCCCGTTATTCTACTGGAAAGCCTTCCACATGTATCCAGTAGTAATTCAAAATCCAGAACAGTATGATTTTGAAGATGAAGACTTTGACGCTTCTGATCTTGAATTGATTGTATTTACCGAAGGTGGCGATAGCGAACATTATGACTGCATTACGATGAATGCGACAGATTTACGAGACTTTATGCGTAATAACCCATCTTTTAGAACGTTCACCGCAGAAGATCTATTTGATGAATTGAATGTGATTTAATATGGCACAATTATTTTTTAAGTATGGAGCTATGAATGCGAGGCAAATCATTGTCCTTGCTGACCACAGCACACAATTATCAAGAACAAGATAAAGATGTTTTGATCATGACCAGTGCCATCGATGATCGCTATGGCGTTGGAAAGGTTTCAAGTCGAGTAGGATTAAGTTGTGAAGCACAACCAATTAAACCAGAAGATAACGTAATTGAATTGATTACAAAGTTATTGAAGTTAGACACAGAAGGAAAGACTGTTTGGCCACACTGTATTTTAATCGATGAAGCTGAATTCTTAACTGCACAGCAAGTCGTTGATTTAGCTAATATTGTTGACACATATAATATTCCTATCATTTGCTATGGTTTACGAACCGACTTTCAATGTAACTTATTTGAAGGATCAAAAACATTATTTGAGGTAGCAGATAAATTAGAGGAAATCAAAACAGTTTGTCAATGGTGTGACCATAAAGCAACAATGAACTTGAGAATGGTAGATGGCGCTCCAGTCTATGATGGAGATCAAATTCAAATTGGTGATCAGGAATATATTTCGGTTTGCCGCTACCATTACACAAATCCAGTAATTAAAGTAACTAAGAATAAAAATGAAAAGGAAGTATGATACTATTTTACTAAACACTAAGAATAACAACGGCGTAAAGATTGCATTAACAGCTATGGGAGCATTAGCACTCGGTCTTGTAGCAACAGGAACAACAGCAAATGCCGACACAACTATTGACAGCAACCACGTGCAAGTAGAAGCGGGTGACACATTATCTGCCATCGCTCAAAAGCACGGAACGGACGTTGATACTCTTGTGCGTGATAATCATATTGCAAACAAACATTTAATTCACGTAGGAGATAAGTTGGTTGTTATGCCTGGTGTAAAGAACACCAATGTAAACGGGCAAGATACCGATAACCATGTAACGAACCCTGTAACTACACCAACTAGCGACCAACAAAATACTACAACTAATACCACACCAGTTACTCAACAAGCACCTGCTACAAGTGGTGTATCAGGTATCTCTGCTTCAGGTTCAGAGGCTGAGGCAAAAGCTTGGATTGCACAACGTGAATCTGATGGTAGTTATACTGCTGCAAATTCGCGGTACTATGGTAAATTTCAGCTTGATGTCTCATACCTTAACGGAGATCTAAGCCCTGAAAATCAAGAAGCTACAGCTGATCGATATGTTGCGCAAAGATACGGTTCGTGGACTGCGGCCAAATTATTTTGGCAACAAAATTCATTCTACTAGTGATTGGTGCTAAATTGAATTTTATTGTACTTAATTGATTAAGTATGATATTATAATTGTGTAAACAAAAAGAGCTGCGCTACCAACACAGCTCTTTCAGTGTCATCGAGATTTATTAGCGGTGGCAAGTTACTAACGACATTATTTTAATAACGACGCAAGAAACACTGCCAGAGGCGATTTAGGCGGTGTTTTTCTTTTGCATCATTATTGATTTTCGCATCACCTGGTGGGGACTTACAAGTGAGTACGAATCTCTTGAACGCTCTGACAACGTTACTTCCCCGCATTAATGCACTGAGTAACGGCATGGAGTAAATAGCTGAAAGCTATAACTATCAAAGTTAAGCCCAGAATAACCCCAATTGTCCAAGCGGCCCAAGGGCAACTTGATTGCAAAAGTCCAATTAAGGACAAACTTTACGGCGCACTCCTTTCTTACAGTTAGAGGGCACCATAAACTTACGCTCATAGTGATCACCAACCTTCCATGGATTCGCGCCACCGCCATTAAATCTTTTTGACTGTTTCATTATATCATAGGTTTATAATAAAACATTTAGTCTATAGAATAATACTGCCCACAGCATTCAAAATAACCCTTGACAAATTTTGACCCCACTAATTCACAAAAGTGCTATAATTATATCAAGGAAATCTAAATATGGATTTCTACCTTCCTAAGATAGCTCCACTTCATGTGGGGCTTTTTCTTTTTGCTTATTTTTAGTAAATAAGTGTTATTACGAACAAATAACACTTCCTAATTATCGCTATTTTAGCACCTATTTTTATGATAAAATAAAGAGGTGTTATAATTCTATATATCAAAAAATAACACTAGTATTAGGTGGTTTTATGAAACAGTTAGTCTTGCCTATAAAAGACTCTTATGTATTATCTGAAGTACAAGATACGTTATTAAATAACTTTAGAGCTGGTGTTAGAAACTACACTATTTTTCAAGTTGGAAAAGCTACCTTACTTCGAGTAAGTGACGTACTCAGATTAAAACAAGAAGATGTCTATGATAAATATGGTGAGGTAAAAAGAAATGCATTTATTAAAGACAAAAAGACGGGCAAGCAAAATACATTGTATTTAAAACCTGTCCGTGAGGATTTAGAGAATTATAAAAAATGGTTAGAAGAAAATAATTATTATCAAACTACGCCCTGGCTATTTCCATCGACTACCAGACCAAATAAGCATATCGATGAAAGAAGGTATTATACGATTATGCATAAAGTTGGAGATCTCTTGGACATTTCATATCTTGGCACACATACCATGAGAAAGACAGGAGCATATCGTGTCTATGTACAGAGTAATTATAATATCGGATTAGTTATGTCATTACTTAACCATTCATCGGAAGAAATGACTTTAAGATATCTGGGGCTAGATCAAGTGTCTCGAGAAAAGCTGTTAGATAAGATTAATTTTGGATAGAGGTTAGAACATGTTATCAGTAAGTATATTAGAATGGATTACCGCAGGACTTATTTGGGTTGAAGTTGCTGTGATTTTAGGATTAGCCAATCATCAAACTGCACGATTTGCTAGAGCACAAATGCTCTTAGGAGTTGTAATCATCGCACTCATCTGTTCCCAGTTATTAATTATTGGAGTCACCTTTATGAAGATGTTTGTTCTAATCGGACAATTAATATTACTACCAACTTTCTGGCAAGCATTAAAAGAGTTCGAAAAATAGCACTATATAATAGGTAGAAACTCGTTCAAAAATCATGGATATGAAATTCAATTAACCAAAGTATTAGTTTTTATTCCCTCTCAGGCAAAATTTAAATCTAGTTAACGTATAGTTGATCATTTAATTTGCACTGAGAGGGAATAATTATCAGTACATTGTATTCATAATTAAATTTTAGTAGAATGGACTTATGTGAAAGACCCCTCCGATGTCTTTTGCAATTACTAGAAAGTTTTTCACTGACTTTCTAGCACCCGTAGACATTACTAATTTTAGTAATGTCTTTTTTATTATTCTATTTACAAATATTGATATTGTTTAGGTATACCAACAAGCCTTATAATTAAAAAGTAATATGCGTTAAGGAGCGGTATCAATGGCAAAAAGTAGCACGCAAACTTTCTACGGTACCAATAACCGTAAAAACCAGACACATAAGACGCGGCGACAGGTTGTTGAAGAATTTGTTGATGAATGGGTCGATAAAGATAACAATGGAATTATCAAGGAAGATGCTAACCGACAACCGTTTATAGATGATCTATTGAGAAGAGTATGTGGTATTGAACAGCCAACACAATATATCCAATATGAGAAGGATGTTCAAGTTAAAGCTGATGGGGAAGTTACCACTCGGCGGATTGATGGTTACATTCCTTCTACTAAGGTTATGTGGGAAATGAAAGGAAGCAACAAGAAAGACCTTACTAAACCAATCGTTCAATCTGGTGGAGATATGCTTACACCATACGAACAAGCAAAACGTTATGCTAACTTCTTACCACAAAACGAACAGCCACGATGGATTGTTATATCTAACTTTGTAGAAATAGATATTCATGACATGAACAAGCCTTTAGCTGATCCAAAAGTTATTATGCTTAAAGACTTAGCGACTAATTATAAGGCTCTCGACTTCATGGTTGATACTAATCAACAGCAAATTATTGATGAAAAGCAACTGTCGGTTGATGCGGGTAACTTGGTAGCAAAGATTTATGATGAATTATCTAAAGCCTACTCGCTACATGCTAATATTGATGACCCCAAGATTCAAAGCAGTTTGAATATGTTGATTGTTCGATTAGTATTCCTTCTATACGCTGATGATACAGGTATTTTGGGACAAGAAAACATGTTTCAGAACTTCCTGGAACGACGTGAACCACGTGATATTCGTCCAGCCCTTATCACGCTATTTAAGACGCTTGATAAGGACCCCGACAAGGGCGAACGTGATGAATTCTTGGACCAGGAATATCTTCAATTTAAGTATGTTAACGGTGGAATGTTTAGTAATGAGAATGTTACTATCCCTCAATTCACCCAAGAATTAAAAGATCTCATTGTAAATGAGGCTGGTAAGGGTTTTAATTGGTCTGATATTAGTCCAACCATTTTTGGTGCGGTATTTGAGTCTACACTGAATCCAGAAACACGTCGATCAGGCGGTATGCACTATACTTCGATTGAAAACATCCACAAGGTTATTGATCCACTGTTCTTAGATGACTTACGTAATGAGTTTGATAAAATTCAAAACATGCCTAACGTCAACCAACGAGTTGACGCGGCTAGAGAATTCCAAGATAAGATAGCTAAACTTAAATTCCTTGACCCCGCTTGTGGTTCTGGGAATTTCCTTACCGAAACATATTTGTCCTTGCGTAAACTCGAGAATGAATGTCTCAGGATTATTGTTGGTAATAACATGCTATTAAATACTGATAGCGATATTCGAGTTAAAGTCAAAATTCAGAACTATTATGGCATTGAAATTAATGATTTTGCCGTCTCAGTTGCTCGGACAGCAATGTGGATTGCTGAAAGCCAAATGTGGGAACAGTCTCAGGACATTATTTATTCTCAAGACGATTTCCTGCCGCTTGACAGCAACGATTCAATCTATGAGGGTAACGCCTTACGTATGGATTGGACAGATATTGTGAAGCCTTATGAGCTGAACTACATTATGGGGAATCCTCCATTTATCGGCTATTCTCATCAATCTAAAGAGCAAAAAGCAGATCTAAAAACTGTTTGTATAAATAAAAAAGGAAAAACCATTCCAAACGTTGGGAAAATTGATTATGTAGCTGGATGGTATTATAAAACTGCAAGGTTTATTCAAGCAACAACTATTGGAGCTTCGTTTGTTTCAACTAACTCTGTTTCCCAGGGTGATCAAGTTTATCCTATTTGGAAATCTTTGTTAGAGGATTATAATTTAAACATATTATTTGCTTATACGCAGTTCAATTGGATGAATGAAGCTAAAAACAAAGCCCAGGTTCACGTTGTTATTATCGCATTCGACTGCCTTGCGAACAAAAATCATAAAGTAAAAACCATATTTACAAACGATCAGATAATCAATGTTAAACACATTAGTCCATATCTAAAAGAGCTTCCCGACATTCTTATTAAATCACGGACGAAGCCGTTATTAGATATTCCTAAAATGTTTACTGGAAATAGACCGGCAGATGGAGGGGCCTTAATCTTAACGCCACAAGAAAAAGATGAGTTGATTGCAAAAGAACCAAAGACTCAAAAATGGATTAAACACTTTGTAGGGGCGCAAGAGTATTTGAGAAATAAACAAAGATATTGTTTGTGGCTTGTGGGAATCAGCCCCAGAGAATTAAATGAAATGCCTTTAGTAAAATGTAGAGTTGAAATGTGTAAGCAAAATAGATTGAAGGGTGCACCAGATCGTGTAAAACTAGCCCAAACTCCATGGCTATTTAGAGAACAGCAAAACCCCCAATCATATATGATTGTGCCGCTAGTTTCATCGTATAATCGAAAATACATTCCAATTGGTTATTTGGGCGGAAACTACATTCCATCGAATCGAGTAACGATAATTCCAGACGCCACGAAGTATGAACTTGGAGTTCTAGAGTCGTCCACACATATGGCGTGGATGAAAACCGTCACTGGAAGAATGGAAATAGACTTTAATTATTCTAAAAAAATTGTTTATAATTGTTTTCCTTGGCCCGAAGTTGACGATGAGCAAAAACAACGAATTTCTGAAACTGCCCAAGATATTCTTAACGCACGTAAGCTTTATCCAGATAGTTCTCTTGCCGATCTTTATGATCCATTAACTATGCCAATTGAATTACGTAAAGCACACGAAGCTAACGACAAAGCCGTTCTTAAAGCATATGGACTAAAACCAAGCGCAACTGAACAAGAGATCGTACAGCATTTATTTAAGATGTACGAAAAACTGACTAAAGGTGAAAGATAACTTTGTAAAACCAATATTTTAAAAGCACCCCAGCTCAAGAACTGGAGTGCTTATTTCTTTTGTATAGCAATGTCGTCTTTTGAAAATAATAAAAGACCGTCCTCGTATAGCTTTGGCGAGTTGTAGGACGATCTTTTACTGATCTGATGTAACATGGCCACCGTCTTTTTAACGGGCCTGCTTTTTGTGCATCTATATTATAGCATGAAAGAGGGGAATTGAGTAGTCGGTGAATACTCAGTGACGTGTTCATGAGTCTTTCGTGTTATAATATGTCATTAAAATTTTTGTTTTAATGCGATAATCATAAAAGGATTTTATGTTATAATACTTTTCCCGCAATCACTATCAGGAGGCATTTATGAAAAATAATAATAAAGTTCAGAAATCCAGTAACAAGCCATCTAAAAAAGAATGGAGGTGGTTTATTATCTATGTTGCTTGCGTTGTATTACTTTTTGCTAATATTTATGACTCCAAAACAAGTCAAGATTTAACTGTATCGGTTGGAGTTCTATTTTTCTTTATCACGGTCCTATACGTCATTAATATTAAAACAGACAATGTGGTTAATAATATTCTTGAACGGCCATTAAACACCATCAAACAATTCCTAGAATCACCAATTTTCGTTGTAGCTTTCGGAACAATTATTGTATTACTTTTCTTAGCTGGTGTGATCCATTTTCCCGATATAATTTAGTTAATTAGTTGATCATACGTTCGAAATGCTGGAACTATTTTCTTATCTGTATGATATAATATTTAATGGATTATAAGGAAACGTTGGTATGTTTAATCTCTGGTTTTACAATGCTGGAGGTGCTGCCAATGAAAGCAGTTAGAAAAACTTGAGCCCATGTTTAAATATCATGGGAAAGGAGGACAACGGGATAGTGATCCTAGACATGAATCCCTTCGATGGTTTTTGGAAAGCCATTTGGGCCATGCAAGGATTAACCCCAGGTGTGCAATATGCCATTTTAGTTGCATTTGTGATTGTAACTGGTATTATTGCATTCACTGTTTGCTATACGCATCCGCGTAAATAAGGCAAACAAAAAACACCATCCTACAAGTTTAGCCGACTTTAGATGGTGCTTGGTTTCTATGTTGTTTAGGGATTAAGCATTGTCAACAATACTCATAATCTCGGAAAGAGTCATGCTGCCACATGGCTCTTTTTGTTTACATACATATTATAACTTTTGAAAAATTTATTTTCAACTAAAAGTGTACACACACTCATATGAGTGGCACAGAATTCATATTCATCGTTGTAGTATTCATGTTTTGAATTGCAACCAAATTATCAGAACTATTATCGTCATCATGATTATCCTGATAAATTTCATTTAGGATCTGGCGAACAGCCTCATCTAAGTTACCATCCATGATCATACTGGTTCGAATATTTGATATTTCTTTATCTTGACTAAAGAGCAATACGGAAACCAAATTATCGTGATATTTATTCCCATATTTAAGCAATAGTTCCTTGAGCCTCTCTTTTTCTTCCCAGTTTTCACCTTTTGAAGAAGATCTGAAAGAAGAAAAAATAGCATATGAAACACCGATTAAATATCCCACGAGAAGCAATACTAGTACCCACAAAGAAATTAGTAAAACCCATTCAGCACCATCGCTCGGAGGTTCCAACCCCCAAAAGAATATATCTCGAATTAATTTCATGCTGCTTGCTCCATTTTAGTCAACTTAGTTCTCATCATTGCAGCTGCGTGACAATAAATTTCATAGTAAGGATCATCTTTTTCAAAGATTAATGCTTCGTTTAAATTGGGTGTCAAATATACTTCATTAACTTCAATATCAGAGGTCTTCATACCAAATCTACTCGTTAAGTGCTTACCATCAACTCCACATACATATAACTGTCCAACCTTGATTAAATAAAATGTCTCTTTTATAAGGATCACCGTCCATTCTTTATAATGCCCAAATACTCTAAAAATACGTTCCTAACGAAATCTGGGACTCTATTCCAGTCAATTGCCGGCCGAATTAAAACATCATCATTTTCTAAAACAGTGACCTCAACTTGACCTCTCGACATCTGTTCGATACGTTCTTTAAATTCAGTTGCTAACATTAGGCTGCCTCATATTGTTGATCTTCTTGGTATAATTTAAGTGCTAAATCTGGACTAAATCGAGCTTTACGATCATTATCTACTACTCTGTGATACCAATTTTCTGCACCATGATACCAATGTAAATTAACGAATCTATTGCTTCTATTAAGCTTAGAACGCAATTCTTTGGCCTTAAAATAGAACGGTGTTTTTACCTTTAACATCTTGTTAGCCCCATAAATTACTACACCCTCAGAACATGGTTCACTATCAAATTGCCTATTAATAATATTTTGCAATTCTATTTGATTATGAGCTATGCCAATCAGATTATCTTCACCATTCCAATATTTATGCAGTAGATCTAATCGAACCGAGCCTTGTCTATTATTCTCAACAACACTAATTGGTATTGCAGTGGCATGATCGTATTTAACAATGTGAGGATCATTTTTCGGGTCGATAACCTCAAAGAGCACCGATGTATTTCTCAGTTCTTCATCATTGTAGTAATTGACAAGATCTCGGTACTTGCCAGAAGATTCAACAATTACTTTTCTAGCGAGCATTGAATACTTCTCGCCACCACCCTTAGAAAATACTTTTATACCATTATCCCAGAATGCAATAGCAAGAAAGCCATTATATTTAGTATAAACATATGCCGGATAGTCCAATGTCTCTAACCGAGATTGCTCATTTTCGTCAACATTAAAGAACTTTGCAAAGCCTCTACCTACAATATCATTATCACGAGTGAATAAACCACGTGCATTGGTTGTAGTAGGTGTCCATAATCCTTTACGGAATACTTCCTTGCTAAAATTATTGGCAACAAGACCGTTACCTAAGTCTTTATTAATAACATTTTCGTCATTCTTAAGCATATCAACAAAAGTGGGCTTATCAATTGATTCAATTTCGTGTGGTGTAATACCAGCATTAGTGATAGTTAGCCAACGGAATTTTCCATCTTCGGTTAGATTAAAGATATCATCACAATCGCTAAAATGACTAAAGGAATTTCGGTGACCGTGAATTTGAATTATTCCATTAAAATCAATAAATTTACTCCATTCGACATCAATATCTCTTTCATATGGGTTACCCGTAACAGAAGCGCCCATGACATAAGCTTTTTCACTCATGAGTCTACTCTCGTACATTGCATCATAAACACATGCTGGATCGATCCCTGCATGAGACACAATGTACGCTCGATTATTGAATTCAAATGCCATAACATTGCGGAGTCTTTTTATAAGCTTGGTCAACTCGTCATCAACTTTGTCATTACCAAAGAATTTAGCCAATTGCGGATATGTATTCTTAAAATTACCATGTAGGCCCCCACCCCAAAGTTTTTCTTCAATTCTTTGTTCGTGATTACCCCTTAAAAGAAAAATGTTATTACCCTTTAAGCTATTCATAAACTGAAGAGTTTCAGGATTTTTAGAACCTCTATCAAGGTAATCTCCAACAAATACATAAGCTGTTCCACGATGATGATTCTCGAATACTTTTTGAAGAGCCCCATAATCACCATGCACGTCCCCAATGACTTGAATAGTATCAAAATTATTCATATCAATCAGTTCTGCTTCTGGGTCACTAACAATACGGCTATAAGCCTCATCGGCCGTTGTATAACGTTCCTTAATCCACTGAGGATATTTAGGCTCACCGTCCCTAACTCCCGCTTGCTTTATCCAAAAATCTACATACTTGTCGATCTTATCCTTTGGAACATGACGATCTCTTTGACTGTCTCGGACATATAGCAGAGACTTTAATTCATCTATATTACCCTTCATTTCATAATAGAGTTCCCACATCGCATCTACGACAATTACCTTATATCCATACTTTAACCGCAATGAATTATACTTTGAGAAAGCACCCCTATATAAATGAGTGGCATCTACAATAATAGGTTCACCTTGTTGCATACGTCTCTCTACGTATCCGTATAGTGACTGCCAGACAAACCCTTCATCACGTAAATCAATAGCATATCTATTTAGTCTATTTTTATTTTTATCAATAATGACATCTGGTGAAGATGCCATCTGTCTAATAATGTCGGCGGAAACTGTTAATCGCTGTAGCCCGTGCCGCTGAATCCACGTTGACTTACCAGAAGCAGGCGCACCCACCATTAAAATTAATGTTCTTATAAAAATCTCCTCCTAACTAATTTCCTTAACCAGGAATCCTGTTGCAATAATAATTGGGACAATAATAAATAGGCTGATACCACCATATGCAATAGTAGATACGCCTAAAAATGCCAATATTAATAAAAATGAAATAATTGCTGTGTAACTCATTACGCCACCGCCCAATTAAAAATTCTTACGTCATCTTTAATCTTATCAAGCTCTTTACGTATTCTCTTTTTATAAAACTCAGTTGCCTGTATACCATCCAAGTAATCTTCGGCTTCTTTGATAGTATCGAATAAATCATATTCACATTTCATCAATGCGGTACTCTCAATAAAGGTTTCATATTCTAATGAACTATCTGTGTTAACCACATACCAGAAATCTCTATTGATTAAACTAGCCTCTGTTGGTTGAACAAATGCTATTTTCATCTCTCCACCTACCGTCTTATTACTTCGCCATTTACAATAATCTTGTAATGGTCATCGTCAGTATATAATCGAATAATCCCATCAGATACTTCAAGGCGAACACCATTCATATTAACGATACTGCTACCACAGGAATGGTATTGGTTTAAGTTTTTGCCAGTACCCATGTTAATTGAAATGGCTTCTTGATCTAATACGTTTTTGATTTTTCTAAATAAGTTTTTCAAATTCTCTCTCCTTCCTACCAATTTGCTTGAATGATTAAGAAAACTAGTGTAAAAACTACCCCTACAAGAAAAATGCCTATAATAACAATTCCAAGTTTTTCGTCTTTATCAGACATTCGGTTATTAGAATTCTCATGCTCTTCTTCGTCATGTTCCATATTATCTGGATTTAACGGCGAGGCAGGATTAGCAGGATTGAGTGGGCTAATTGGACTTGCCGGGTTGCTTGGATTAGTTAGGTTTGTTGGACTATACGGTGACATCATATCAGCATGAACTGTTGAACCTAAACAAAAAGAAAAGCCAATAATGGCTAAAATTACTGTTAGGGTTGTAATTATTTTCTTCAAGCGGCATCTTCCTCATCTTTTGACGTCTCTTCAGGTTTAACAGTGAGAATAATTACTTTGCGAAGATCAATTCCAACGCCAACCCCATCATTAGTTGCGTACTGGAAAATACCTTTTGTACCAGAATTCTTATGAGAAACTATCCATCCAACACTCTTTTTAGTTTGACCCGATAGATCGTATTCAGTGCCATTTTCAAAAACTAAATGAATGGTGAAGAGTTGTTCGTTATCAAAATCAGAATAAAAACCAACAACTTGTTGTTCCGATTTTTCAAAAGGTGATAATTCCTCTTTGTCCTCTGGTTCTTCTACGGCCATATTTTCTGCTTTCTTTTTCTTTTCAAACAATTTCATTGAATTACTCCTCTACTTTAGTTATTCACTTTTCTTTAGCCAACGAATAACTTTCTTCTTTGCTACCTTTTGTTTCTGGAACGCATTTTCATCCTTACTTAGAATAAGCTCAGTTATTTTCTCTGGGTTTCTCCAACGCCCCTGCATCTCTGCCCATTTAACTTCAATTGCATTCCATCCAACAATTTGATTGTGCATTAAATAATTGGGCCAGTAAGTGATTTGAATGGCACTGCGTTTTTGACCGTTTTCATCGGTATAATAGAAAATCTTTGTATTAATTTTCTTTTCGGAATCCATATCTTTCCACTTCCACGGTCTTGTCTCAAACTCAATTCGACGACTTAGACGATCATATTTACGGTGTTCTCTAACAGAACGTTTCTTCTGCAACAAACTATCGTATAAGCTTTTGTCTAACATGGTTGTCCTCCTAAAATATCCGTTTTATCTAATTAAAACACCTTTCCGTCATAAGGCTTAAACATAACATCATGGAAGTCAAAATCTCTTGCTTCGCTTAATGTAATAATTCGAGTATTTCCACATCCAACCATTAAATTAAGCGAAATATCTTTTTCATCATCAGGAATAATCAAAATGTTTGGCTTATGCAGGGCATAAAGTACACCTTGTTCATAACATTGCCCCACATCCGGCTTACTTGGCATAAACAATCCAATTCCCATATCCATTCCATACATAGCGTGCATATCCATTTGGTAAGTATTCTGTTGCCATTCACGATCTCCCATAACTTCTGGGTGTTCATTAACATCAATATCATTATATTGGTGACTTAATGGGTGATGGCTATACTTCAAAGAGACCGTGGGATTTTGTCCAAGCGTTGCTAGTCCCTTTTCCATAAATTCTATTTCTTCAGGGCTAAACCATGAACACTGAATATATGCCCGAACTGGAGCAACAGAACCCATTGCCGTACAATCTTGATATGTTTTTCCCGCTAATTTAACATTATCAACAAATTCAAAACCTTTAACATTTGGTGGTACAATCTTATTCATTTTTATGTATTCCTCCATCTTTTATATGTATTTAATTGACCGCATACGCTACACATAATTCCCAAAAACACGCCCACAACAATGTTCCACTACTAACATCTTTCTGCGTTACGAAATATACCGATACCATAATCGGGATAGCTAATCCAACTAGACTCTTAACAATAACGTCTCCCATTCGTTCACCACTTTCTTAATGAATTCCGAAACACTAACAACCCAAATATCAATGTTGTAATTACAATTAACACTTCATTACTCATAATCTATCTCAATCTTCTTGCGCACATAGGACAATAGTTTAAGTCTTTCGTCCCATAGTAGATTTCCGATTCCAATTCCAGTTCTGGCAAATATTCATTTATCTTTACCTCTAAATATGGATCTGCTTTAGAGTGGAGTAAGGGGATATTATCATGACAATAAGCGCAATTTGCTTGTTTGGCCCATACCCAAAGTAAATGAAGGAAGTAGAGTAAAAATATTACAAATATAGAGATATTCGCCCAAGTAGTATCGCTCATTTACTCGTCCTTTCCCGTCTTATAAAAGTCGGTCATTTCAAGTGTTTCTTCGTGCTCTGCTTCTTCCCAAATAACAGTCTCATTATCACGTTCTGTGTGTATTATTGCCTCAGCTTTAGAAAGATTGCGCTTGAATTCGTTTAATCGATATTTACGAATCACAATTGAGTCATGATCAAAAATCCAACGTTCATTATGATTAGTGTAACTTGCTTCTCTATTAGCAAATTGAATGGCTTGTGCGTATGAGTCAGTTACCCCAACCACATATTCTGCATAATCGCTATACCAACCACTAGCGTGAACTACTACATAAATATCTTTTGTTTTCATTTGTCCTCCTTATAAAACTGGCATTTTACTTAAAATGGCATGAATGACATAATGCCATAAATACCCAAAATAATAGGTGCTGATAGCATTACAATACTTTCTGCGTTGCTCTTTACATGATTTTCTGATCCATTATCAACTAATCTTATAGTGAGGTACATAGTCACCTCAATTACTAACGTTGCAATAACTGGAATTAATAAATGCTCAATCATCAAAATTCACCGTTCTATCATTGTCTAAGTAGACCAATCTTGGTTTGACAGAAATATCAGTTGCTCCCTCTTCACGTTGCTTTAAGACGAAAGCCCATGCGTCTTCTTCTCTTGAAAAGACATCGGTTTCGCGTAATGGACCATAGTCGTCATGAGTTGTGTACTCAGCAATGTAAACACGTTGCATGTCTTGTTTCGTACGTTTCCATTTTTGTGGATAGTTATTTAAGTTCTCATAGGTGATTCTTACGTCCATATCAACAGATTCCATTACTGCACTTGCAATACTGTCAATATCTTTTCCGTCAAAATAATCATCTTGACTAGGTTGAATTTTAATCATAGCTGTCTTTACTTCATCACTTAACATATTTAAACCTCCGAGACGCATATTCTAACTCATATAGATACCGTTGAATTCCTCGATACTCGGTCCCACGGTACCTATACTTCCCAAAACTAGCAAAACCATAGTTGGTTCCTTGTCCTTTATTGTCCATACTTCGGGCTTCTCTCTTTGCTAATTTTTGCAACATACAAATGAATTCATGATGTCTTCGCCTTGATCTGCTCACCTTTACCCCTCCGCAATCTTTTGTTTAGCCTCAGAAATAACCTGCATACTTCCGTCCAGCGTTTGCCTAATTTCATTGAATTCTTTCAACAACTGTTCCCAAGCAACATCAGCAAAACGGTGATTAACATGAGGGCTTTTCATTCGTTCACAATAATCCATCATCGCTTGAATATTGTCGTAGATTTTACCGGCAGTTCGAACTTTCTTCTGCTTTACTAATAAATCTAATGCTTCATTAATAGCCGATTTAACTTCTGGATTAGTATTCACTTTGAATCCATTGTCGTCATGCTCATTCTCTGAATAAACAGTAATAACTTGCTTTTGGCGTGTATCAATGACAAACACAATATCGTGTAGTCGATACTTTTCACGATTATTATTCTGTTTCTCAACGAATTCACCTTGAGATAATAAACGACTCATCCAACCATCAAATTCAGTTTTAGTGATATTGAATCGTGTTAAGATTCGTTCTTTAGCATGTTCTGTTACTTTATAAAGCGGAAAATTCTTAACTCCCATCTAAAATCCTCCATTATTACATTTTCATTATGTTAGACAACATCATTGGCGTTGTTGTAATACTGTTTAAGTCATCAAGTTTACAAGTGAAAGACCCATCTTTTCCAAAGTCAATCATGCATACTCCCTTAATTGGTTCGGTAATATTCTCAACTTTACCCGGAAATGACATAAGTGCTTGATGTTTCAAGCTAATTGTTGTTAGCCAGGCAATGCTTCCTGTTGGTACTGGTCCCCCTCGAAATGTCTTCATTAATTCTCCGCCTTTACTGGTTCAATAATTACTCTATCCCAGTCAATCGCTAAATCTTTTCGTTTCTTAAATTCATTGATTTCGACTTGTGTGAAGTGAGTTTGGACCTCGCTAGTTTCTTCAGGGGTATTAAGAAAAAATGCTTCACTCTGAAGGACATTTAAGTATCCTCTTCGATTAGGAAAAACTTGTACAGTATATTTTTGATTACTCAAAATTTGTCCACGAACTTTATAGAGCCAACTTAATGCGTCCTCAACAAGGATAGTCGGAGCCCCCTCATGTACATCCATGACAGCCTCTAATTGATTAATTTGGTCGTCAATTAATTTCGTATACATTACTCTTCCACCTCAATTGGCTTGATAGCTTTAACCCAGTCGGGTGCACTTAGAATATCTTTACCATAAACATATTGCATATTACCGATTGCTTTTGCGTCTTCAGTTTCTAGGCTCGTCACCCAAGTATCGTTCACTCTAAAGGCATATAACGTTTGATGAGGAAGCCCAGCCTTTACTGTTCCCTCCATTGGTAAAATATACTTTTTATCTGGGTCGATTTTGGAACCATTTGATTTATCCTTTTTATAGTTTTCTTTATCCCAAGAAATTGTTAAAAAAGCATCAAATGTACTATCTTCTTTTTCAACCCTCACTTTAAAGCCATACTTAGGTAACAACTTTTCCAAAGATCTAAAATCACTTAATGTAAAACTGCTACCCCAGTCATCTGACAAAGTTATTGATCTTATACCAGTATCAACAGCTTGATTAATACGCTCAAATACAGAAGATAATACTTCTTTATTATGTGTATCTTGGGCTTGGATGGACTTCTTAAAAGCCTCATCAGCCGTCAAAACTTTATCGTTTCTTTTAGGCTTAAGATCCATTTGTTTTAATTCGTCCATTGATTCAATATCTTTAGACTTAAAATGATCAAATAACCCCATTACGCAACCTCCTCTACTTCGTTGCTCCAGCAATAAGGGCAAACATTTAATTCATCAGTGTCTTCAACAAAGAAACGTTCGCCACAATCAAGACAAATACGAATCATTTAAACCTCCACTGGTTCAATCGCCTTTACCCATTCTGGTGCTTCTTCAATATCTTTGGCAGTGACCACACGTTCATCCATAATTCCCCCAGCACCAAAAACATGACAAATAGTCCAAATACCACGCCTGTTCTTATACGCATAGCCTTGAGTAGTTTCTCCAGGACATCCATGTTCTTCTGTACCTTCCATAGGTAAAATGTATTTTTTATTAGGGTCAAGATCTACATTTTCCCAATTAACTTCTAATTGCCAGTCATTATTCACTTTCTTTTGTTCTAGGTTATATCCTTGCCTAACCAGTTCATTGAAAACCAGATCGCAAGTGTTTAAGTCGTCAAACCAAAGTTTGATAGAAGTCATTCCCAAATCAACAGCTTCTCGAATCGCTTCATACGCTTTTGCAATCTCTTTAATTTGAGTTTCTTTTTCTGTCTGTTGATATGCTTCTCGTGCTGTAATCTTAATTGGCTTTACATCCTTTTCGTACGTAAGCATTACTTTTCCTCCTCAGTATATGTATAAGGGGGTAACAGCCCCTTGGTGTGTATATGTTTGTTATAAGTTAAACTGCTTCTGGAACTGGATCGTTAAATTTTTCAGCGCGTTCAGCCTTAATTTGTTCAAATTCTGATTGAGTCAACTTACCAAGTTCTACCAACTTTTCTTCGATCATATTAAGCACTGCATTACGATCACTGTCGCTGTTTACAAAGTCATACTTTCTCATGTCAATTCTTAAAACAGAAGACTGAGAGTATCCTTGGTACCAATGGCTGTACGTCTCCCAAACCGATCTGTAATAATCAACCAATTTAGGATCTTCTGTTTCCATTTCCCGGCCACGCAGTTTAATATGATCTAACATAACTTCAAATGGCGCATCTAGATAAATAATTAGGTCTGGAATTCCATTAAATGGATGGGCGGCTACGTCTGAAATCATATTTTGGTTAAGCTCAATATATAAATCAAACATCGTCTGAGGAAATTCTCCACGTTTATAAAGATTAAAGGCCATTAAGGAATCTGATAGTAATGAACTATCATATACGGTATTTACCATTCCTTCGTGTTCAGCAAGGTACAGCCCCTCCTTTAGTTGTTTAAAACGATAATTTAGAAATGCAATTTGGAGGGCGAAACTTAGGTCGTTACGACTCTTGTTCCCGTCCGAATAAAATTCCTTTAACATAGGAATGTTTTCAACATCTTCATAAAACCCTTTAGTTCCTAAGTCCTTAGTTAAAATTTGGACTAAACTCGTTTTGCCTACACCAATGGGCGCATTACAATAAATCATGCCGCTGTCAATTCCTTTCTCTTATGTGACTTATTTTCGTTAATCGGAGCGATCAAATCTCCATCTCGTTTACCTTTTTTATACCGTGCATAAAGAGTTAATCTATCAATTCCCGTTTTTCTGGCTAACTCACCATATGTATAATATTTTCCGTAAACTTTAATATATACGTTATTGCGCTTATTATTAGCTTGTATATACCTGTTAGCCCATCTACAGTTTTGGGGCTCATAATTGCCATTAACATCTATTCGATCGATAGATTGCTCGATTCCTGTTTTTTCAATATCAAATCCGTTTTCCAGCGACCACTTCTTAAACTTCTCATAGTTATTCCATTCGGTACATACTCTTATTCCCCGTCCGCCATATTTTGGATAAGCTTTATCATTAGGGTTGTTACACCGCTGGCGCATATGAGCCCAAGTATGATAAAGTCGATGATATTTACTATTCTTTTGACTGTCTGCTGTTTGATATTTTTTATGGAAATTATTACCCTGCACGAGATCTGCGTTATAGCAACCACAGGATAACGTTGATCTACTTTTATTTACCCCTAATCCGTCTGTCCTAAAGACCTTCTCGGTACCGCAATCACAACGACATAGCCAACCGCCCCTTGTGTAACGACCATTAGGAATTCTTCTCTTTTCAATCAACGTCAATCTTCCAACCTTTTTGCCTGGATAACATTCGGCTTCTTTCAAACACATGTCTCCTTTCTTTTTTAAACACTCATCATTTCATTTTCAATTAATTCTCGGACATATTTTGAGATAATCTTATTTAATCGTTTGCGCGCCTTCTTCGCATCAAACAATTCCGGCGCATTGCTGCCTTCTTCTTCAATGACATCGTTCCACAACGCATTGGCTAGTGGTCTAGCAATATCACCAAAATGTTCAAAATCAATTACGTCTGGTAAAAGATTTTCATCTTTAAATTTTTCAATCATTTTGGTAATGCGAGCTTCCGTAATTGTCTCATCAATGAACTTCTCACTTTCGGTCTGAGAAGGCTGTGGTTTCTTTTGCTTTCGAGTTTCTTTAAACTTATCAGACACTACCTTTGCTCGAACGCCATCACATTCGATAACTATTCCTTCACCATGATCTGGTTCCTTTGTAATCATTGATCTTCCAACCATCGTCTTGATATCTTCTCTAGTTAGAATATGGTTACTCATACTAACGACATTTGGCGACTTTAATCCCACTCGATCAGCAAAAATAACACGTTCAAAGAAATCATATTCATGACCAAATAGATCATCATAAAAACTAAAGAAATACCAGTGATTATACATTTTTTGTTGATATTCAACTCGATGAGATACCAGCCATTCCCCATAGAGGTAGTCATGAGCCTCAGCGATATTCTTATAGAACTCCATTAACTTTGGAATTAAGACCTCTTGTGCGTATTCGTAAAAGCCTCGTAAAGTATTGTCCTCACTAAGTCTTTGACGATGTGAATAAATTGCAAAGTCAATTTTCCCGTCCTTTTTAAGGACTTCGATGCAACTATTTGCGCCATCGATTTTTTCTGTAGCAACGTACAAACTTCCAGACCTGTTTTTATCTAAGAGACTATTAACTCCATTATGTTTTGCATTTGCTTCTTCTTGCTCTAAACGGTAAATCTTAGGAAATTTACGATAAGTTAATTCCACGGCCATATTTCCTCCTCTTAAATTTTTGTATACAAAAAGCGTCACCAGATTCTAACCAATCTCGCAAAGTGACGCTTTATTTGTATGTCTCGTTTGTAAATACGTAATAAAGAATTTCGCTAATTATAGCTATGAGGTAGATGGGAATCGAACCCACATCCTAGCATGATCTACCAATTGAACTACTACCTCCGCAGTTGAAAAGTTCGTCAACTTAATCAACTAATGCGTTCCAAAGATCTTATTTTCGGCTACATATTAACGCTGGTGTAACCTAAGATGCCACGTTTCCATTTATAGACGGATACACGTCTTCTTCGTTATCACCCACTCTGCCGTACACCTTCATTGTGTATGATTGAGCTACTCTAGCACATAATGTGACGATCAATCACGTGCCGGAGGCTGGACTCGAACCAACAACCTGATGATATTCCGAATATAACACATACAGGAATTGAACCCGTGACCTGTCACGCTGTACATGACCGCTCTACCAAACTAAGCTAATGCGTTACTTGATAAATAGATACTGATTACGATGGAACCCTAGTCAGCTTTTGCCTTATTCCAAACTTTTACTCACTAGCTTCATGAGATGGGTGTATCCTTATCCCTGCTAAGGAGCGCTGTTGTACACTTCTCGCTAGTATCTATTTATCCAATGATGGATCAACTCAAACCATCTTGCAGAAATGCTTCATCAGCACCTCGGTGTAGTCTTACCTGATTCTGCTCCCGTGGGTACAATGACTACAGTACTTGTCACAGAGCTTTTACTGTCTAGGTGAGGTGGTCGTGCTAGACACCGTACCAGATCTCGTACACTTTTGCTGTGATCAATTCAGCCACCTTCACACCGAATTGCACTCCCGCATAGCGACATTCACATTCCGGTGACTAACAATTGTTCGCTTAGGCTTTGAGTGATCAACCCTGGCTGCCTTACGCCTTTATAAAATCCTGATTTTAAAAACAGGATGGACCTTGCAGGACTCGAACCTACGACCGAGCGGTTATGAGCCGCCTGCTCTACCAACTGAGCTAAAGGTCCAAAATGATAGACCATAAACCGCAAACTTGTCTATCCGTGAGCGTTTAATCCAATCTCATATTTGCAACTATGTTTTCGGCAACTAAGCTCACAAGTATAAATGATTACTGCTGACACCAATGATCATTCATATCTGCTGACTCGATAGATGAATATCGTTACGACTGTGTCAGGTCGCCGTGTTACACCTAACAGGCGGAGGTTGTTTTAGTTAATTAATGTGTGCTTTTTAATTTTCACTGGCACGCAGTAGCACATTTAAGGAACTGCAAAGCGGTTAACGAGACTCGAACTCGCGACAACAGCTTGGAAGGCTGTGGTTTTACCAGTTAAACTATAACCGCATTAGAGAGGTGATTTATTTATATTCGCAGTTACACCCCGCTGCTATCACATGCCAACAATACCAGGTAGCCTACCCCACCCTCGTGTTGACTTCGAGACACCAGTTTTACAGTCTATGTTTCCAAGGACACACTGGATTTACTCTCCGCTCCGTTAAGTGAAATACAATTCTAGCGACGGCACACTAGAACCAACTGCAAATATCGGATTCGAACCGATGACACAAGGTTTAACAGACCTCTGCTCTAACCAACTGAGCTAATTTGCAAATAGTGGTAGTTACAAACGATAATCACTACCTGATAGCACGCTTTCATCTCGGACTATCTTTTTTCGGTATTACTACTGTTACAAATACTTCTTCTATAACAGCGAATACATCATTAGGTAATTAACCTAAACTCGTTAGAGCGCCCCTGCGTACTAGCAAGTTACTAGCTTGAGGACTTATATGATGGCTTCCCTATAACTCATAGCAATGGTGTGCGCCCCACCCTAACTACTAATCTGTCTGCCACCGGATTGCGGTAGCAGGACTCGAACCTGCGCATGACGGCACCAAAAACCGTTGCCTTACCAACTTGGCTATACCGCAAGAATGCTTATTGGACTGGATTTGAACCAGTATCATGACCCAACCACTTCCTAATTCTGATCAGCTTAATCAGACACGACAACTGTCGCTCGGATTTGCACCGAGATTAGTTGGGTCTCTGACCTTGTAACATCAGCTAAATATTACTTTTAGAGTCACTACAATAAGCGGTATCCACCCAGAAACGTAAGATAGTAGATTGATAAGTTAAGAGCTTGTTGACTGTGCTAAGTATCAGTCTGATTACTCTTAGAGCTTATATCTTTTTGATGGACATTGACTTAGCAATTCTGTCCGCGATTAATCACTACCATTTCTGGTAGGTACCTTCGCATTGCGAAGATGTGGCCTATAACTAGGCAAGTTTATTAAGTGAGCCGTGTTGACTTAGTGTGAACTGCATAATGTACGTACCATCCCATCAACTAACTACTTGTCCTATGTGTTACAGCTCAAAGACCAATTGCTGTGCATTCTCGTATCCACTCAAAGATAGGAATGCAATAACAGGGGCTGGACTCGAACCAACATCTACAGATTATCACGTCTGTTGCTCTTCCAATTGAGCTACCCTACTACCGTTGAATTTGTACAAAATCCTCTCATCAGATATTTAACGTGTGTACGAGAGTTATTTAATATCTTGACAGAAACACGTGCATTAACTCATGAAATCAATGCAATAGCCCTGTTGGGAATCGAACCCAATTAATCTTCCTAGTACCATCAGACAGGACTCCAAACATAATACATGTATTGTTTCATTTCCATTTTTAACGTGATGGTTGAAACTTGTTATTAAAAGACATCAACACGAGACTAGCAGCCCGCATCACAATTAAGGGAAGTGACATCTCCCGGCGTATGACCGCCGATTAAGGAGTCAAGCTCCACGTTATATGCCTACTCTCTTTACTAGGACGATTCATTTTTCCTAGCTATTTTTCGTTACGGTGGCACTTATACTATTGTTGCGAAGCCGTGCCCTAGGCTGAGTAGAACCTATATAAAACTGGATATAGCGCCAGTACGCTCATCTCATTTGACAATGAGATATTTATAAAAGAAGCATTTTACTAACAGAAGGCATAAACTGTCATTCTTCCCACTAGCGGTCAGAACTTTTTCTAGACTGCTTTTTTATTTTTCAAATACTCCCGCCAATAACTAGTATGACTTGCAATCTTGTATTTGTATTATTCAGGGTGTAGATTACCAGATCACCCGATCCCGCAACCTGAGAATTAAACTCAGCAGTAACTTAGGCAATATCTGCATCACAGGTAGTCGCACACGCAACCATAACAATAAGAAGTGTGGCATCAATCACATTACGAGCATTAGAAACTCCTCCAGTTGTGAGTAGGATACCTCGTATAAATCACATTACTGCCATTTATACTCAAGCGCTTCAACCGACATATCTGTTGCCGGTTTTCCTATTATACATATCCATATAACAGAAACACCTAGAGAGGGATTTGAACCCCCGAACCCGAAGGAACGGTTTTGGAGACCGTCGCGTTTGACCAGACTTCGCTATCTAGGTATTAATAACGTGCCATGCCAGCGTAAACACGTTATTAGATCGAATTGAAAAATGTAAAGGTAAAGGTATATGGAAAATATAACCTATTGAACATACGTTAGGTGTTTTTACATTCCAAACGTTTTCCGTCATTTGAAACAACCTATTGCTAGGAATTTCGGCAATGGGAATCGAACCACATATCTACACCGCACAATGTTGCTCTACCATTGAGCTATGCCGAACCTTATCAAGATAAGATCACATATATCTTATCTGACTAACCAATCTTTCATTCTTGGAGGTGCTTAACCAATGAAAGGAGTTCCCCAGCCCAACCACTTAGCTGGGAATAACACAAAACGGAATCGAACCGCAGTGTGCTGACAAAAGTAGATAAAAAGAAATGAAAATTTATGAATCAACAATTTTTGATTATTAAACACAGCACGTAAATGTTTAATAATTTCGGGCATTTCTGCCCTATGCGAAGCGGAGGAGTCGAACCTCTGTAAAAGACAAACATGGATGATTAAAAATTAGAAAGGTGTGTTTGTATTATGAATTTAAAAGATATATAGGGAGTGTGTACTTCCAAAATGTACGTATTGCCTTTCCGCTCTTCGCGATAGACCCACTTGGACTCGAACCAAGGTTGGTAGTTTAGAAGACTACTGTTCTATCCAGTTAAACTATAGGTCCATAATCAGGATTACTCCTGAAATGTTGAAGTGATCATTTGATCTGTGTGATTTATTAACGGGTCGCAACTGCGTTACTCCTCATCAACGATTATTATATTAACACAGGCAACTTCTGTTGTCCATAAATTTTAGATATTTTCTTATTTATTTTTCATTGTTGCCTGCGTTAAATCAAATAAAAGTTACTTTACCTTTTTGATCGCTATTAGAGAGGTAATATACAACAATGTCTTCCATAGTCCATTGCGCTTTAGGATCGCCCTTTGTTAAAAGTTCGTAACGATCCTTAGGATATTCAAACGTATCTTTCGAATGTTTCTTATAGTAATCAAGAACGAAGTTACGAAACCCATCTTCACTATTCTCTTTGTTAAACATTTCTTTTTCAAACAATTTAATCAATGCTTTGTCCATAATAACTAGCTACCTCCTTAATATTATCTGGTTTAAATCCTGACCAAGCGTCTCCTACGCCTTCTTCGTCCAGCCATTCTACTACAGGAAAACTGTGCCACCCCTGTTTACGTAAAACTTCTAACATTGGACTATCTTGAAGAACTGTTACCTCTTTATAATCTACGCCCAGCTTATTAAACAACTTCTTAGTCATCATACAAGCAGGACAATGCTCTTTTGTATAAATTTTTACTTTAATCATCAATCTACCCACTTAATATATCTATTCATTTTCTTCTTTACCATTACATCTGCAATCCAATCCCATGGACTCCACGTATGCGGCCATCCATCATGTAGGCGCCTGTACTGTCCTTTTGACAATACGACCTTGTGATCAGGATTATCTAAAAAGAACATTGTAATTTTAGCGTGTAATTCATTTTTAAAATCTTCTCTACTAAAATCAATATCGCCATATAAAACATTGATTTTATCTAGTAATTCTTTATCTGTCATATATTTCTCCTTGAAAAATAAAATGACTACCCTAACTCTTTTGTCAGAATAGCCATTTTATCTGTTATAATTAAAAAGTGCATTGGTCGAGACCCAATACACCAAAACCGTTTAAAGGGTGTGATTAAGTCGCAAGCCTTTTTGTCGAGTGTTTGGTTGGTGGTGTACGGCAATACACCAGAATAGGAACACTTGCCAGCTAACTTATCAACCCAACTATTAAAGTAATATAATTCTTTGATACGGTTATATTATAGCATGAGTTAGTGTTTTTATCTACCGTCTAGTTCTTTCGGGACTAGGCGGTTTTTCTGTATTATTGTACTTTATTGGGGCGCCAGTTGATCTTACCTACTATCGCTGTTGCCGTGTAAAATAGCGTCATAGCAAGCATTGGTAACGCAGCCTGAGAATATCCATCCTTAAGTGCAGTAAACCATAATAGTACGTTCACAAAATCAGAAATCAACCATAATGTGTATGTTGTTGAATATTGCCGGAAACATAACCAACTAGCCGTTCCACCAATAGCAAGTGCCAATGCGTCCCAAAGAGGGTTTGTATCATGAAGATAGATTCCAACATAATAAAGCACAAACCAAGCTGCTAAGATTGCAACAATTACATATACCCAGCCCATCTTAGTTAATCCTTTAATCTCCGTACTCTTACCGCTCCATGTACGCCAATTCTTCAACAAAGGTAAATCAATCAAGAATAGAAATACCAGTTGGTCTAAGACACTCCAATAATGGCCGGCACTAACATTGATAATGACATAAGCAATTACAGAAATACTTCCAAGTAATCCATTAATAGCATGACTGGATACTCGGTTTCCTTCCGAATCGTACCCACCTGCACCCATGGCAACCGTACACCACATACCAAAGAATATTCCGATAAATGATACAACTGCAATCCAATTAATTGGGTTTAATAACAGAATAGCTAATTGAAATCCTACGCCAAATCCAAATAGTGTCCAGGGGAACCGATCCCAACCTGTTAATTCTTCTTTTAACCATTGAAGATAAGTACCTTCAAAACGATATGCGTTATCCATCTTTCTACATTCCCTCTTTCTTATTAGTAGCTTTCACTCGTTTATTTTCGAGCTGCTTATCCGAGTTATTACTCTTCTTATCAGATAGAAATACAATACCAAAAATCAATATTCCGATGACAATAATCATCGTTAATGACTTAATAATGAAATACCCCATTACTTGTTACCTGTTTGATCTACAATCACACCATTTGCACCTTGAACAGTAACGAAACCATGCTTAAGGTGTGCTTGAGCTTCCATATATTGAATATTTTTATCAGTGATTGAATCAGAAATCTTCTTATTTGCCTTAGCTTCCCCTTCTGCGCGTGCAATCTTCGCATTAGCATCAGCTTCCGCCTCAGTCTTCTTAGTCTTTGCTTCTAACTTTGCCCGTTCGTTATCCTGACTAGCCTTAATTAAATCATCAATTGATTTTTGAGTTTGAGCATCAACATCAGGAACACCAAAACTTAAATCTTCAACAATAAATCCTTGGTCTTCAACTGACTTTTGGAAGTCCTTTAAAATAGCGCCTTGGACCTTAGCAGAGCCAGAACCCATTACATCAAGCAAGCTATACTTAGATAATTCGTCACGACTAGCTTTTTGAAGCTTTTGATTAAGCCAACCATTTTCAATTGACTTAATATCTGCTGATCCAAATTTCTTATATACCTTAGTGGCTTTAGTTGGATCTACATGGTAAGCGTAAGTAATGTTAACGGTAGTCTTCTTCCCATCTTTAGTAGCAGACCCAACCTTTTGTTTAACAGTTTGACTGCGAATAGGGTACTGAGTAACCTTATCTAACCCAACGAATCGTACTCCCTGGCCTAAACTTTCGTCACGAACCCCTCCTGACATCGAATAACGAATACCAACGTTACCATTATCAATCTTTTCAAAGAATCGGAAGCCACCAATAGTGACACCCAATAATACAATAACTGCTCCAATAGACCATTTAACTGATTTTTCCATTTACTTCCTCCTTATTTGGTAATATATGAATTTTACTTACAACAATCTTTTTAGCAGGCAATCCAGTCATTTCACGCCCTGTTCTAACATTAATTGCATCAATAAACTGAACTGTCCCACTATCACCATCTACTTCCCACTGATTAGTAGGAATAATTTGAATTCCCTTGTAGTAGAAATACACAAATTCACCTACTTCTCTTCGGTAATTGTGTACCCTTTATGTGTCTTAATTACTCCTTTAATACAATTCTGAATCATTGCTTCATTTAACTTATTATCAGAAATAAATTTGTTGTATTCTGGAGAATCTAATTCAAACACATTCTTATCCTCACCCTTAGTAAAGATAATTTTATGTACCTTCTTAGTCTGCTTCTTCTGAGCAGGCTTATTTTTACCTAATTCACTAGCCGAAACACTTTCAAAATCTTCTCCAGCTTGATTACGCAAATCTACATATTGTTCGCCATTAAATGTAAATGAACGTAGAACACGCATCATTTCACCGTTATACATTTTCTGCATTCTTGAATTCCTCCTCTAATAGCATTTTTAAATTACTATGATGCACAGTTTCACTTGTCTTCTTGACTGTTGTTTTTAGTGACTTTTGCGTAGTTAGCAAGAAGCACTTATCACTAGCTCTGGTCAAAGCCGTATAAAGTAACTCACGAGTATTCAACATAAAGTGGAATGGCAACATTACAATGACACATGGGATTGTTGACCCTTGCGACTTATGAACAGTCATTGCATAACCTAATTGAATTGTTTTAACATCATTCTTTTTTAAGAGAACTCTGCCAATCCCATCAAAATCAATAATCATTTCAATATCTTTAATGTTGCCCTTTTTGTCGTACTCATATTCAATGCTTTCGATGATTCCGGTGTTCCCATTAAAAATTGGACGATATACTGATTCGTTTTCTGCCGCAAGTGTTTTGTATTTGTTTGCAGTGTTGAGCACCTTGTCCCCCTCACGAAGAACGTACTCTCCTTCTTTGCCTTGAAACACTGTATATTGATTCTTTTTAGGATTTTTGGGATTGGCAATTTTCTGAGCCATCTCATTAATTTTCTTAGTATTATTAACGGTCTGAGTAAGAATTTGAATATCTGTTACAGGATACTTTTTAAAAGCCAATGCAAATACCTTATAGGCATCGGTCAAAAGCTTCTCCTCTTCTGCTGAATTTTCAAATACATAGCCTAAATCCTTTTTATTGCCCTTCATTTTCCAATTATCATTTAAGCTTAATTGTGGTAACTTGCCATGTCGGTATGCTAATGAATGGGTGATAATAGCCGAATCTTCTGCCTGCCTATGAATCTTTGTTAGAGAAATAGTAGGCACAATGTTAGAAGCAATAATACTTCTCATAACACCTACTCCAATGGAATCAAGTTGTGCAACATCTCCAACCATTATGAACTTAGTCCCATCTGCTAATGCGTTAACTAACATTTCAAACAATTCATCAGCCACCATTGAGACCTCATCAAGAATTACAACATCACTCGTAAATGGCATTGTTTCATGGTTAAAGAAAACTCCCATCTCATTAATGCCAAGCATACGATGAATTGTAGAACCTCGTTTACCAGTAATTTGAGTAAGATTATCAGCAGCTTTACCAGATAAAGCACAGGTTGAAACACTATAATTGTTTGCCTGAAGAACTTTAATTACTGCATTAAGGGCTGTTGATTTACCCGTACCAGCTAATCCTTGAAGTAATGTGACGTTACCATCAAGCATCATATCAATGGCTTTCATCTGTTCACCGGAATATTTCCAGCCTTGTTCTTCTTGAATACTAGAAATAATTTTGTCTCGATCTTTATATTCAAACCGATTTTCGGCGCTCATAAGTCTTACAAGATTTTCAGCGATTGATTCTTCAGTATCAAATAATCGTTTAGTGGCAATTCTCTTATCGTTGCTAAATTGGTAAACCACAAATTCTCTTGACTTATTAACCCATTTCAATGTTTCTTCAATATCACAATCAAAGACTTCTTTTTCAAGATACTTAATTAACTTATCTTCAGTTGTATATGAACTTCCATCCATTGCTAGTGTATCGAAATAGTCTTTAACAAAAGCGTGAACTCTTCTTGGGTCATTAGCAGCAATTCCAAAATTAATTGCTTTTTCGTCAATGGTCTTAAATCCAACTCCAGGAACATCCATGAATTGATACGGATCTTTGTGGAGAATCTCAATAGCATTTTCAACAGACTTAGAATAACGAACCAACTTACGAGTCATTTTAGGTGTAAAGTCCCATTTGCCAAACTCGACATAAGCTTCACTAAAATCTTTTTGTTCTTCGTAAGCATTAATTAATTTATCTGCATTAACTGGACCAATGCCTTTAACGCTCATTAGTTCCTTGATTTTATGCTCTGTAAAAATAGGTCTAGGATCATCAAATGCCTGGTTTACCAATACGCCTTTGGGTGATACATCAGTTAAAAAGATACGAAAATCTTCTTTTGACATATTTTCAATCGGGTCTTTTCTCTTACTACTAATGTACTGATATTGTGGCCCCCACTTAGGGTCATCAATTAATTCACCTTTAATAATGTAATTATTCTGAGGAATTAACGACATTTCACCCTTAAAGATAACCTGATCATATTTGTTTTTCTTTAAGTCTCCACTTAAGACCTCGGACACCCTCATAAGAGCAATTTTGAACAATGAATCATCAGCTTGGTATCTTAATCTGTCTATTGAGCCTATAAATTCTACTTCTGCCATTAGTATTTCACCACCATGTTTAGTAGCTCAAACTCATCAGGATAATTGTAAGCATCTAATTTATTTGTGGTGTCGTAATAGATTAATACCTTGCGACCAGCTTCAATTAACTTTGCTACATCGTCAACACTTAACACGATGTTATCTTTTAATTTAACGTTAGAACTTGTATTGGTCCTAATAAACTTGGTAGACAAATCTGTCTTGGTCTTAAAAGCTTCATCTGGTTTTGCTTTAAGCAGAAATCCAGTCATGTTGAAGTCGTACTTAACTGTGAATGTATATGGCTTATTAGGCAACTCTGATAACTTCATTATTAATTAAATCCTCCTCGGGAATTTGGATGTCTGGATGAGTCATATAGTATTTTCTAACAGCATAGATATATCGACCACCATAAGCTCTATTCTCGTAAACCGCTGATAAAAACGTTTTGTGGCTTCTAAGAGATAACACTTTAGTTCCTACTAACTTGTCTCTTACAAAAATATTCTCATCATTTTTATGATCACAGATAATATAGCCACCCATAAACAAAGCCATTGCTTTTTGTTTTTTATCCAAACCATTTTTTCTCAAAAGAGATGTCAACTTTTGAGGAGATACTAATAACTCTTTAGCGATATCAGCAAGTGAGACAATGCCCTTTTCAAAACAAGAATTTAATAATTTGTTGAGTTTTTCATAACTATACTCATCAAAAAGTTTATGCTGCTTAACGTAGTTGTTTAGCCATACTAGATCTGGATCGTTAGCATCGACAATACTTGTCCATGAATGTTCACCCTTTTTTTTACTTTCAAGTTTGTAAAGATGATCATAGAACTCGTTACTGTATACATTATTTTCTTTCTGATTGCGCATCGTCTACTCCTTTTTACAAATATTTTTATTTTCATTCTTTATTTACCTGTATTGCTAAAACATAATACCATATACCGCCGAGGCTTGTCAGGATTTTTCAAAAAATACTTATTCTAAATCATTATTTATTTGTGTCTTTCCTACATCACGAATAATATTTAAGCCACGATCTACTTCTAAGATAACCTGTCTATTAGTCTGCCCTTGTCGATTTTTATCCCAAAATACGATCATATAATCTTTATCTTCGTCTAACATTTCGGAATGACCACTAGTAGGATTAATTACTTTAATTGCATTTTTTCCACTAATTTCAGACTGCGATAACATTCTTACTAACATAAGCGAAGACACGACATCAGTCACGTTTTTTGCCATACCGATCATGGATTGATCTAAATATCTAGCACGTCTATTGGTTTTAGTCATTTGAGCAGTAACCCAAACATGAACGTTCAAGTTGCTAGGTTTAATTACGTTGTATAGCTTTACCATATTTTGCTGTAATTGCAGCCATGAGTTGTCATTAACACGACTATATGTGTCATTATCAAGCTTTAATGTATCTAAAATAAAATAACGAACGTCATAAAGACGTGTATATTTTTTAATCAGACGAATAGTCTTTGCCATACTAAACTCATTCATATTTACAAACCGAATGAGACCACTTTCAACCTTTTGTAGATACCATTCTTTAGCTTCATTTAGATATTCCCACTCTTGATCCGAAAAATTACCGTTGAGAAAACGATTTTTATTAAACATTGCACCCTTATTGCGAGAATTAATAAATGCTGTCAACAATCCTTGCATATATCTACTTTTTTCTTCTTCGTTTGCAATGATTAAAACCGGCTCTTCATTATTGATCGAACTTAAAATATGAAGGAGGGTAGTAAGAAACGTCTTACCTACCCCCGAATTGGCAGCTAACATTGTAATATTTCCTAGCGCCAGACCATTTTGAATTGTATCCATTAAAGGACTCCCCAATGGAAGCCCCCTAGCTACACCTTCATCTGCCTGTTTTAGCATATCATCAATACCATCAAACATATCCTCAACCTTATCTGTGCCAAATTGAGTGTCAATAAATGCCTCGGCAATTAAACCTTCTAATACTTCGTTGAGGGTTTCTAGGTCTAACTTTTGATACTTATCCCAATTTCTTTCAATAGGAAATCCCATTTCTAAGAGTCTTAGCAACGTTTTGTATCTTTGTAGCTCCGAATAATAACTATCAATATTATCTTCTTCTACAATTGCCATACCTTTTTCGATAGTTTCATATCCGCCTGCTTTTTCATAAGCGTCCTGAATTTTCTTTTCTTTTGAGTTAATATAAGCTCCAACGGAAACGGCATCCATTGTCTTAAGCTTCCGTTCTTCTACCATTTCTTTTAATAAATGATAATAGAATCTCCACATTGAGTTAGACAAGTCATTGGGTTCAATTACATAATCAAAATAATAATTTGTGTTGCTATACAAAGAGAAAATTAGCTGACTCTCAATAATAGCTTTTTGGGTTTTAAGCTCTTTATAAAACTTGGATTTTACAATGTTATTTTCATCTTTTTTCTCTTTCGCCAACTGATCTCCCGCCTTATCTAATCATTTTTACTGCCACATAACTTTTCTCTTCCGAAATAAACTTTGCTATTTCGCTTAATTTAAACTGCTTGAATTGGGTATCTGCTATATATGCTTCTTCTAATCGCTCAAAGAAATTATTAATGGCATCAAAAGTATTTCCGGGTATACCAGTAATAATCTTTTCTATCAGAGGAAGCTTCAATTGTGATTTAAGCAGGCCTTCAAGCCCAAAACTAGACATTAGGATTGTCTTATTCTTTCTAATTACTTCATCTATTTGGGCAATATTCATTAAATTAAATCAACCTTTCGCTTTCCTGTTCCTTTATGTTTGTAAGTAACCTTGCGCTGTTGGTCTTCGTTTTCTTTTTTAATTTTTTCGACTTTCTTATTTTGCTTTTCTACTGCAAGTAAACGTTTCTGAACGAAATTAATATTGCTATTCACAATAACCATAATGTAATCTATTTCATGCTTCTCGTTTTTAAAATTAACCGTCTTCTGTGCTCGCTTTATTGTTTGTAGAGAATAGACCAAAGTGTAATAGATTGTTGAAAAAGAATAGCCTTTCTTAACAACCCGCACATTTCTGCGGCCGGGTTTATATTGTCCTACCCGTAGTCCCAATAGTCTTTCTACTGCGTGTTGGCTTAATGAAGCACCATCTGGCAATTCTAATACCTGTGATTTGAAATATTCATAAACCTTATCCCAATCATCGTTTTCTAATTTTTTAAATTCTAAATCTTTATTCTCTCCCAGAAATTTAGGCAAACAATCAATATGGAATTTGCGTTTATAGTTTCGTATACCTCTTTTTGTTGCAAGAGGTATAGGCTTAATGACTAAATCTTCGTCATTCAGTTCTTTATTGCAGTAGTAGCACTTCTGAACAGCCATTACAGCTTGACCTTTCTAATTTCAAAACCTTCCTGATTAGCCAAGATGACTCCTTGAGAACGACTAGACTTAGCACCTAACTTCTTACTATAATCGTCCATTCCTTTAACAGAACCAAATGTTACTTGAAAACGATTATCGCCAACTTCTAACATGGAAAATCTATGTAAGTGACCACCTAATACAGCATCATAGTGCCGGTCATATTGTTCGCCAAGTTCGGCTAATGTTGATTTTTTATTCAAACTATTTCTGTCGCCATGAATAAAAGCAAACTGCCAACCTTGGACATTAATATCAGTAAAGTAGCTATCACTTTCGACGAATTCAACATCAGATCCAGCTAGTTCAATCCACATTTTAATAATTTGATTACTGATATTTACTGCATGGTCTGAATTAAGATTAGAATTCTTGTCGCCTTGTAGTCTGTCATGATTACCAGCGATACCCCTATAAGTAACTAATTCTACGTGTTGTCTAACTTTCTGTATGAAATCAATAATTAATTTAGTTACATGTACAATTTGTTCTGATAGTGTCTCTTCTGAGTCATATAAATTCTGATTCCGCATATATGCGTGTTCTACAATGTCGCCAAGATTAACAATATCAACGCTATATACCTTATTCTTCTTAATGAGAGCAATAACCTTATTAGCATAATCATTCAACAGATATTCAGCTACCTGTGCATCATAATAATTTTCTGGAATATCTACATGTGCGCCGTAGTGAATATCGGACAAGCATACAACCATTGACATGCTCGTATCTTGATCTGCTTCTGGCAAAACAACAGGGTTCTCCGCTAATACAAAATCCGTATTTTCTAGCGCCGTTCGTACTTCCTCAATAAGTAATAAATCCTTGTTTGTTTGACGTACTAACTTCCGAACGACACGACCTTGTTCTTGCATTTCCAACTTCTTACCATTTAGTTCTCCGATTGCACTTTGAATGCTTTTTAACGTCCCATCGGCAACCAAATTAGCGTGTTCTTTTGCACTAGGAAGTCGTCCCTGTTCCTTTTGGAATCTCTTGATTAACCCACGATAGTTTTCATTGGTATCACTATTGGAGAAACCTTCTTCTTGCATTAGTTTCTTATGTTGATACCATGAACAACGTCTCGAGGGAGACATCTTCTGCAATTCCTCTTTAATTCTACTAGCGGCCAATAGATGTTCTTGTGATACAGAAATGTGTTCGCCTTTTCTATTGACGTAGCTATATTCTTTAGTAGTAATACTCT
>ENA-ORUR01000172-ORUR01000172.1-human-gut-metagenome-genome-assembly--contig:-NODE-172-length-52301-cov-4.88478_pt1 | contig 52301 bp, 41 predicted proteins | sample MGYA00242086_ERZ509223 | MGnify/ENA primary metagenome ERZ509223 (study PRJEB26280, sample SAMEA2338820) | human gut metagenome | biome: human gut; feature: human-associated habitat; material: faeces... | reverse complement strand
ACTTTTTAAGGCACTAACCCACTAAAACTGTATATTTAAAGGCTACCTATGAAAACTTGACAGATACTATAATTTTCTATTATGTTGAATTATCCATAACATAGATATAGAATGTAAATAAGAAGTTCATTACAGATAACTGATCTAATCATAGTTGTCACTACACAAAAAGGCTTTTACTACTACTAGTAAAAGCCTTTTTATTTTATGGTTCTCATATGTAATTTTTATTACTTATGATATTTATTAAGATACTACGCAATGATTACAGTAGCTACAAAAACCTGCTTCAAGAAGTTCATTGCATCCTGATCTAAATGGATCTTAATTATCATAACTATATTATTCTAGTCATCATCTTCATCATTTTTATAGAAGAACGCTTTTACCCCTTTTACATCAAGTAAAAGGTCAAATACATTCTTCTGATCTTTTGTTATTGCATTATCATTAATTGCTTTTCGAAACGCATCAATAATAGCATCATCTTGGGTTTCTTTGTTGGCAATTTGCTTGTACGCATTAATTATATCAACAGCATCATCACTTATTCGAATTGTTCGGGTTGTTTTATTCTTTTTGGGGCGTCCTTTACCACGCTTGGAAACAGGTTTTGTCTTTCGTTCTTTTGATTGATTGTTGAACTTATTAAGATCAAACCTTTCTTCGGGTTCCGCCTTTTTAGTTTCATCTACAGGAGCAGGACCTTTTTTATCTCTTCCACGCTTATTAAACTCTATCTTTTCTACCATTCTTTAACCCTCCAGCTTCTTCAATCGCTCTAAAATTTCATCGCTTAATTTGTTATATACGTAATGCACTTTAATATCATGGAAATCACCTTTACCAAATTCTGCGTCCTTATCGGCAATTCCAGCTCGACCAAACCTCTTCAATCGCTCCATATGCTTGATGATATTCTTAAATACCATTTCCTTACCAAACGTTGCTCTAGCGTCTTTAAGGATTTGACTATCAAGTCCAACACGATTCTCAAGAAGTACTGGTAGAATTCCTAAAATATCGAAATCAATTGTTGTATAGGTATCAAAAATGTTTTGTAAATATTTAAAGAAAGCGACTGCACCGTCTAGTGAATCCTGCTGCGTCTGTAGGACAATAATAATGTCATCCGCAGCATAAACAGCCGAATCGGTATATATAGATAGGGTAGGTGGAACATCAACAATTACAAAATCATAATTATCTTTTACCTTAGACAGCTGTTTTGCGAAATAGGAAACTCTTTTTTCTTTGTAATTTTCCTCATTGGGCATAAATGTTTGCTCAAGATAATCTGGATAAGCTGTGAAATCCGCATCTGAAGGTAATAGATATAGATTATTCATAACCTTAACGATTGCACTTTCTATATCCTCTTCGCTTAAAGCTAACATCATTGTCTTTTTTATTCTAAGTTCTTTCAATTTCCTCTTATCATATACATTAGCCACTTCCCGTTCTATGTCGGATTCAGTTAATGTCTTTTTTTCTTTTCTCGCCTTTTTAACAGTTTCTTTAATGAATTCTTTACGACTTTGATTATTTTGTCGAGTGTATGTTCTTGTGAGAAGGTGAGTGGCATTCGCCTGAGGATCCAAATCACATACTAAAACTTTGTAACCTTTTTTTGCTAATTGATAAGCTGTCATCACAGAATTGGTTGTTTTTCCAACCCCACCTTTAAAATTTGCATAAACTAGAACAGGCATTCGTATCCCTCAAATCCTTTTATTTTTAGTATTTTCTGCATACATTGCATATACTGCACATTCTGTATACATTTATTATATTCCTAATTAACGCTGCTGTTAAGGTGTTTTACAAAAATATTATATGCACTTTCCGCATTTTTAGTATATCAATTTGTGCTTGCACTTTCTGCACGTAAAAAAATACTGAAAATAAAAATTCGATCAATCACGCATTATCATGCAAAATTTAAAGTTTACTTTTTCAACACATTGTTGTATCTTTAAATCGTAAGTTAATAAAATAACAAATAAGAATAAGCTTAATAGATTGCTCCAGATTATCCTAAAGTCTATTCAATCTATCAAAAAGAGAAATAATTTAACACATATCAAACTCTTATACAGATTATTAACTTACACACAAATAATTTAACTAAAATATCAATGCCGTCTAATTCAAAGTAAATAAATCTTTGATTTCTTTAAATTTTATAGCTACAGGCAACTGTGTAATTTTTCATAAATTGCCAATTGCTATTATCAATAGACTATGATATTTTAAATATATCCACGATACGTGGTGATTTAACATGATAGAACTAGGCACTCTTGATTGTTAAATCTGAGTACAAAAAAAAGAACTAATCGAAATTAGGCAGTTGATTAGTTCTTCCAAATAACATATAAAATTGAGATCATTATAAATTCAAGCAGGCTATAAAAATAATTAATAGTTAAATAGGCGTTAATAGTGTAGCCCACTTGCTTTATGACTATATATTTATTATATAGTATTTTACTAATATTTCAAGGGTTTAGACGTTATTTGGTGTACTCAATTTCAAAAAATATGAAATGAGGCCAATTATTATGAATAACCAAAAAGCGTTTCTAGGTATCAACCTAGATTTACTCGAAAACCCAAAATATAAGAATCTAGACTCCCGTGCAATGATGTTGTACGCTCTTTACGCTGATCGCTATTCTGCTTCTATGAATAACGCTCGTTTAGGGAACACAGCATTCGTTGATGACATGGGAGTCTTTATTCGTTTTACTAATGAATTAGCTGCTAAGGTACTTCACGTATCAAAACAGAAAGTGACAGATTTTCGAAAAGAATTATCTGACTTAGACTTGATCAAGGTCGTTCGTGAAGGTTTAAAGGGTTACAAAATCTATGTTTATCCAGTTCAACAAACACCAAGTAATGTTGAGCTTCTTTTGCCATGGAAAAATCACACTGTTACTGTTCAAAAAATAACTTCTGATTGGACTATTTTATCTAAAATTGAATTCTGTAAAAATCTTAAATTATCTTCTCAAAACGTTGATATTAACGTGAGTCGGATTTCTGAATCCACGTGCTCCTCAAAACCCGATACTAGTTTATCTCACTCTAGTTTATCTCATGTTTCTTTAAATAATAATGGTTTGGATGATAACGCACACGCGCGTAAAGGAAAATTAAATCCAATTCAATCATCACAACCAAAACAATCTAAACCAATAAATCCATATAACACACTACCAGAGAAGCTTAAACAATCTTTCTTAAAAACTTTTGGATTCGTCACAAAACAAGTAGCACTAGAACTTCATACTCTTATCAAGCAAACTGACGTAGATATGGTCAACTATGTCGTTGAATCAGCTTTTGGTCGTAAAATCACCAGCCCTATCGCTTATGTTAAGGCTGCTATTAGTAATGCACTTAAACGAGGAGATAGGTGCGTCCAAGATATGATTAATTACTACGAAAACAATGTAAAAAAGCCAAAAGTAAAGCGTAATACTAAAAAATCAACTAAACCAAGTAAGAATACTCCATATACACGAGAAGAATTAGATATTCTCTTAAACACTACCGAAGAAGAAGTGCGCACTTACTATCCAGCATTGTTTCTGAAACGGCTTCAATTACGTATGCAAAAAGAAAATCGTAAACCAATAATCCCAATCTACAAACTAGGAGAGTAGTTTTGAGTAATAAATTACGGGATATTTTCGTAATTTTGTGACAAGCCAACAGAAGTAGTGTATGGTGAAAACGTTGATATAAAGCAAAACCCAGAAAAAGTAAGTTTAAACTGATGTTTTAAAGCTTCTGACCCAGAAAAGGTAAGATTAAACTTACTTTTTTCCAAATATCTGACCCAGAAAAGGTAAGATTAATCTTCATAAATCCGGGTCTTATATAATATATAAATTATTCTTTATAGAATAAACAAATTAGTATAGTAATAAATAAATAAAACTACCTCCGCGTAGGGAGGCAGTTTTTTCTGGAGGCATTACGTGGAAATAATAAATAAATATGACGCGATACATAAACAACTAATACAACCATATATTTATGGCTCTGTTAACAAAAATGTATTTAATCATAAGCTAGAAAATCCATTGACAATTGATGAAATTGGATTATATGTTTTTCTAATAACTAGAGCGGGAAGAATTTTTTCAACAAATGGGGAAAAAATATCATTTCCAAGTGATGTTAAATCTTTGTATAAAGCAATATATAAACAAAAAAAACTAAGTGGTTCATATAAAAATACCATTGATAGTATTAAAGAAATGCTTGATCACTTAACAAGTAAGGATTTAATTCGTTCAAAGCAGATACATGGTATTGAATGTGTAGAGCTGACCGAGATAAAGGAACAAGCCTATGCAAGAATATATCCAATGAACACGCAAATAATTATAAAAAAATGTAAAGGAAAAGCTTTGTTGAGAAGGCTGGCCGTATATGCAGCTTTTAGATCAATGATATTTGAAGGAAAAAACGGAAACAAAATAATCGAAAAACCAATTGCATATATGGCTACTTTACTAGGAATCCCTAAATCAACCATGGAAACCCACATAAAATGGTTACGAGATAATTATGTCATTGCTTATTTCAAATGTTCTATTTCAGAAACAAAAGCACCTGAAAAGATTATCTACGCTGATATTATGGATTGCATTATTCTAAAAGAAAATATTAAATATAAACTTGCTAAGGGGCACATCAAAGAGGTTCTTGAATAATCGCGGGATATTCTCTGAATTCTGTGACAACCTGTTGTAGTTTTAGTAAAATAAATCTTAGTAAAGTACGGTTTAAATTTAATATTTACTTGTCCTTTTTATTTTTTTAATTATTACAGCAAGTAAATAAAGAATAAAAATGACTAAAATTATAAAAGCTAGAAGGCAGGTTATTGAGTGAGCGAGAAACTATTTAATACGAGTTTGAAGACGTATGAAGAAAGAAAAAAGAATGTAGAAGAGGAACTTAGCACAGAATTCTTTGAAGAGATTACCAGAGATGATTTAAATAAAGGTAGATTAATGGAGAAGAGCTATTCGGGGTGGTTCCATAATAGGATTAGTGAGTATTTATTTCATAGCCGAGATATAGATACCCCTAAACATAACGAATTCCCATTTTATGCCAATAATAATGATTATTACAGAACAGGACAAGCAAAGGCGATATTACTCACAGAGAATGTAGATTCTTGGACCGATGAGATTTTATCAAAACAGTATGAAATAAAAGAGAACTCGGATAAAAATGCTTATATTAAGAGACTTTTTGGCATTGATAATCTTAGCATTAATGTTCTCCGAAACTTTATCAAAATGGGTCTGCATAAAAACATAAGAAAGTTAAACATAGATGAGTATTCGTTTGAATTATTAAAAGAACTCCAAGAGTTACAAAAAATTGTCTGGAAAGGATGTAAAAAAGACTCGGATAAGGTTCTTTTAAATTATTTTGATGGGGAAAGGAACGTCCGAGAAATAGCCAGTATTTACGGTGTATCTCGACAAAATATTTCAAAAAAAATAACAAAAATCTGTAAAAATGCGCTAAAAAGGGTTCACGCAGAAAACGGTTGCCCTTACTTTAATGGAGAGGTAGATAACAAAAAATCTGCCTAGTCGTAAAATACTTGCGTTTGTACCATTTTTCTTCGCGGTTGTTGCGAACCGCGGAGTTATGAGGATTAAGGGTATTAGTCAGTTCGACTCTGACATATCCTCACCGTATAAAATAAACATTTTAACAAGAGAGCGAGAGAGAAAAATATGTTAAACAAGAAAGATTTAATTGAAATTATTGCAAAGCAACAAGAAACTACAAAGGTTGAAGCAAAGAAGATTGTGGACGCTTTTACTGATGGTATCAAGTCAATTATGAAGGACAACAAGTCAGTAAATATTACAGGCTTTGCAAAGTTTGAAAGTAAGTACAAAGAAGCTTACAAGCGTGTATTTGGTGTAACTGGTGAATTAATTGAAGTCCCGGCACATCACGTACACAAGGCAACTTTATCAAAGAAGATTGCCGAATAATTAAGTTAACAGTTCATCCGTTAGTCCATGGAGCTATAAAAACCCACGATCGAATGGGCTGTTGGGTTGGTTAAGCAGTCCGAACTAAATAATGTCACACGGAAGCGCTCGTGTGATTTTCAAAGCAGATAATAACCAGTGAAAACCTCCTTAATAACAAATAAAAAATGAAACTGAGATTATTGTCTGTTGTGAAAACTACACGAGCGTAAGTTATGTGACGAAGGGGACAATCATATGAATTTAGATATTGATGTCGCCCTCAAGAAGCATGTTGAGTTCGTGCTTAGAAAAATGGACGAAATTGAAGCGTGCGAAGAACTATCAATTCATAACATGGCAGACCTTGACCGGTATGCACACATATTAAGAAATCTAGCACAAACTCACGAAGCAATTATGAAGTAGAGAGGTGAGTCAATGGCTGGGAAAATATGTGTTATTTGCGGAAAAGAGAAAAGGTCTAATCAACTTTTGAGACACAAAAACTTATTACTCGATGATAAATTTTCTATCTGCCGAGATTGTGCTAATGAGGTTGCTGATTTCGATAAAGAAGAATCGGTTATTGAAATGGCGCAATTAGCAAACCTTCCATTCGTTAAGAACTTATATATTGATGTTAAGCGAAATAGTAAGAACCCTGACTTTGGAAAATATCTTAAGAAATTAGCTCCTTACAAGAAATTTGAAACGTTCTCTGATTCTGTATTTACTACAGATAATGCCACGGAAACAGTTGATATAACCCCTGAATTAGAACGAAGATGGGGAAAGGATTATACCGAAGAAGAATACGCATATTTTGAGAGTGTATTGCAGGGTCTCATGGCAATTAAGCCAGCGACAACGGCGTTTGAAATTCAGAGATATGTCGCCAATGTAAAGCTAAAAGATGCCTTTGACACAGCACTCAAAGAAGGAGACCCAAAAGCTATTGCAGCTTTAAGAAAAGCGTATTCTGATGATTCTAAGGATTTAGGATTCGATGCTGTTCTTAGTGGAAATGACGATAGCGGAAAGTCACTTACTGAAAGAATTCAGAAATGTGAACTTACCGAGCCAGTTCCCGACGATGACAGGTATAAAGATGCAGAAGGGTTAGAGAAGTATATAAAAAAATGGTTCTTCCTTTCAATGAAAAAGACACTAGGGTTGGCGAGCGAAAAAGAGGTGGAAATCCTTAATGAGTAGCAATCAATCTAGTTATTTTCAAAAAAGAGAACGTAATTTAATGAAATGGGTTGGCTATTGGCGTCGAAACCCACAACTCTTTGTAAGAGATTATCTTGGTATTAACCTAAAACTTTATCAGAAGATATTATTTTATATGATGAATAAGTCTGATTTCTTTATGTATATAGCTGCGAGAGGTTAAGTATTGGCCTAACTAGTTAGAAATAATTAGTTGTAATTGCGGAATTAAGCTGGGAGCCTAAGTCGAAAGATATGGTAATCAGAACCGAAGGCTAGATATAGTCTAGTCAGGGGCAGAGCATAGATTGACTGAAATAATGTTATCCACGAGGCCGCAACACCTAAACAAGTCATGTTGTAGGTGAAAAGTTATGCCGAGCTCATGGGAAACTATGAGAAGTAGATGATAAAAAACTTCTACGATAACAACTCTACAGGGAAAAAGTTTCCTCGTGGCGTTGTACTGTATAGTACGTTGTATCTTATACCCGGGAACAAAGATAGTAATAGCGTCTGGGACTAAAGGCCAGGCAGCAAATATTATCACACAAAAAATAGTTGATTTTTACGATCAGTCTCCGGCTGTTAGATATGAAATAGGAAATAAAAAAGATAATATCAAAACATCAGTTAATGAAGCGAGAGTAGATTTCAAAGGTGGTTCTCATATATATGCGGCCACTTCTGGTGAAAGCTCTCGGGGATTACGCTGTAATATTTTAATTTGTGATGAACACAGACTTATCAAAAAAGATACGTTAGATAAGATTTTGAAACCTATGCTTAATGTTTATAGGCAGCCACCATATCTATCATTGCCTGAATACAAAGATTATCCAAAAGAAGAGAATAAACAAATTTATATGTCTTCTGCGTGGTATAAATCTCATTGGATTTATCAGGAATTTAAGGATTACATAACGAAAATGTCCTCACTGGACAGTAAGTATTTTGCAGTTGCACTACCTTATCAGTTGTCAATAGCTTCTGGGCTGTTATCTCAGAGCGCTATTGATGCAGAAAGGACAAGTGACACATTCGATCAAACCACGTTTGATATGGAATATGAGGCTGTTTTTGTCGGTGAAAATGATAAAGCATATTTCAAATTAGACCCATTAAATAAGACTCGGACAGTTAGTAAAACATTTAGACCGCCAACGAACCAAGAGTTTGTTGAGAATAAAAATAGGTCTAAGCCTAAAACATTATCTAACTTTAAGCGTGTTGATAAAGTAAACGAAATAAGAATAGTAGCCCTTGATATTGCATTGATGGGTGGTAATAAACTTGTCAAGAACGATACGTCGGCGTTTACGTTGATGAGGTTATTGCGTGAGGGTGACGAATACAAGCGACAAGTTGTTTATCTTGAAAGTATTCAAGATTCTATCTCATCTGAAAACCTGGCAATCCGCTTAAAGCAACTATATTACGACTTTGAGGCCGATTATGTTGTTATGGATGCTAACGGGAATGGTCTTGGTGTTTTTGACGCCTGTACGACTGTTCTCACCGATAAGGAGCGAGATATTGAATATCCTGCTTGGGCTTGTATAAATGACGACGAAACAAATGATAGAACAAAAACAAAGGGATTAAAGTGCGTATTTACTGTTAAGGCAAATGCAGCATTTAACCATGAAATAGCAGTATCCCTTAAGAATGTTATTGAAAGTGGGAAGCTACAACTCCCTATGAATGACATTCAAAAGCGAGAAGAATTACAGGAAGATAAGGAGTACCGTAAGTTACCTGCTGAAGAACAAATTAAGGTCTTATATCCATATGTTCAAGCGACTGCATTGGTCAACGAATTGGTAAACCTTGAATATACCGTTAGAACTGGATATATCAAGATTTACGAAGTCGGAACAACGACTAAGGATAGGTACAGTTCGATTGCTTACTGTAATTACTATGCAAATGAATTAGAAAAAGAATTAAAAGAAGAAGCATCTAATAATTATGCTTACTTCATGCTCTAAATAGGCGGTGGAGTTTTGAAAAATAAACGCAGAAATATGCGAGGGAGACGACGCACCTATGAGCGAAATATAGCAAGCATTCGTAGAAGAAACGCTGAATATGCTTCTGTTTTAGCGGATCCCAAGAGTCGGTTTAAGCCAAGTACTAACGCAGCTACCGAAAAGAAAAATATAAAGAGCTATTTACAGAGACCTGCCGATAATTTTGCCACAATAGCAGCAACGTTACGACAGGCATATTTAAACAGCGGAATTGTAAGCGGTGTCATAGATTATTACGTAGCACACCCGACATACAATTATTCAATATATCCTGTACTTGGTAATAAACAATATGCTATTGCAGGTAATATGCAACAAGATTACATAGATATGGCCTACCAGCTCAATATGTTAAATGTCAGCTATTGGGCTCCTAAGTTCTTCAAAGACACATTGATTGATGGGGTTACGTTCTATGTGAAGATTGAAGATTCTACGGGAATAGCTTACATGAAGCTTCCTCCAGAGTGGTGTCGTATTTCTAACTTAGAAAATGGTGTATATCGTTTTAGAGTCGATATTTCCAAACTAAAGCAAGAACAATATGACGAATTACCTAATGAACTTCAGCAAGCTTTTGATAAATATCATGACAATAGTATTAGCGATGATGATCAAGATTGGTATGACCGTAAGTGGTATATGGTCTCAGATGATGGATTTGCTTTTACATTTGACCATAACGCAATAAATAACGGTGGAGTTGCGATTTCACCATTCGCAAGTGTTTTAGCAGATAGTCTTTCACTAGATGCTGCTAAAGATAATATTGATATTAAAGATAAGCTTGATACGATCCGAATTATTCACTCCAAACTACCAACTGATAGTAACGGAGCGCCAACACTGGATCTTAAAACTGCTCGGAATTTTGACGATCAAATGAGGTCAAGATTACCAGATGGTGTTGTCTCTATTACGAGTCCATCTTCGTTAGATAATGTCCCATTAAAAGGGTCTGGTAACGAAGGTGTGTACGACACTGTAAATAATGGACTGGAGCAGTTATTTTACGACTTGGGTATTAGTTCCTCACTATTTGGTGGAAAAACTACTAGTTCAAATATTGTAAAGGAATCAGTAAAAAAGGATTCAAACTGGATTTATACAAACTTATTCCCAATGCTTGAAGCATATTACAACTTTGAACTTAGCCAAGTTAAGACTCAGAACAAGATTCCTTGGAATTTGAAGTTCATTAGAGAATCGAACTTCACCTTAAAAGAAGATATTGCTAACTATAAAGATCAATTATCTTACGGTGGTTCAAGACTTGATTACTTAGCATCTGTTGGATTTACTCCAGATCAGGTAATTTCACAATTAAGTTTTGAACAACAGGCGTTGGACATTGACTCAATTATGGTAGTTAAACCAACGTCTAATACCATTTCAAGCAAAGAAGCTGCGAATAGCAGTGGAAAGGCGACACCTAAAGCGCCTAAAGCGCCTAATAGCAATATAAACAATCCAAATAAGGGTAACGTTGGCCGACCAGAAACAGATAATCCAACGGATGATACTGACCGGCTCGATGACGCTCAATAGGTGGGGTCAAACAAATGATTGAAGTAACGACAATAAAGTTACCAACTCACTTTGAAGAGCTTGAATCTAATACGGATTCTCGCTTCCAAAAAGTGAAGATTTATATAGCTCATACAGGTGAGAATTTAAATAATTCTGTATTTTCCAAAGATGTTCTGGAGAATATGATTCCCTCACTTTCGAATATTCCTATATTGGGTCTGATTAGTGAAAATTCTAATGGAGAAAGCGACTTTAGGGGTCATGAAAAGACATTGGACATTACTGATGGAAAATTCAAGATCAAGTTTAATACTCATGCGTATGGGTTTGTTCCAGAAGATAATAATGCTCATTTCGAAGTTACTGGTGGCAAAGAATGGCTAGTGACCGACGGCTATCTCTGGACAAGATTCATTGACGCTATAGAACTATTTAACGATGCAAGTGGTTCTAAAGGGCAATCAATGGAAGTGGGAAACGTTGAAGGATATACAGACAACAGAGGGCGATTAGTATTTACAAGTGCTATGTTCACTGGATTATGTATTCTTGGTGATGATGTACCGCCAGCAATGACTGGTTCAACGATTTCAACAGTATTTAGTAAAGAAGACTTTAAGTCAACTTTTAAAGAAATGTTAGCCGAGTTTTCGGCTGAGAAAGGAGAAAAAGCTTTGGCGACTAAGAAAAAACAAGAAAATGGAGCAACGGTAGTTGAAGAACCAAAGTCTGACGCTTCAACGGCTGCGGAATCAAAATCAAGTGCTGTTAGTGAGACTGCAAAGTCAGCTACACCTGCTTCATCTGCGTCAACCAGTAGCGCTTCTAAACCAGCCGAAATGCCTGCATCAAGTGCAAGCGAAGATAGTTCAAAGGCTAGTTCTGCAACGTCAACCAGTACTTCTACGTCTGATAAGGCTGCGCCAGCTAATGCATCGGGTGCCGAACCGGCTAGCGGAGATAATACAGAAGAGCATGACGACAATGCAGAAATGTCTAGTGATAAGGACGATAAAGACGGTATTTCTTTAAACAAAAATGAAAGCGCTTACAAAAAAGACGATGGTAATGATGATTCCGAAGACGATACGGAAGATGGGGACGACAAAAAGGATAAAGACAAGTTCGCTTGTGGCTCAGAAAAAAACAAGAAGAAGGCACAATTCGAACTAAATCTTAATGATCGCGAATATGCATTATCACAAGCGGTACGTAACAAATTTAACGCTGGTGGAAATACCGATATTTATCCAGTTGAAGTCTTTGAGGGTTACGGAATCTTCAAGTCAGTTAACTGGAGTTCTGATGACAGTAAGCTGTATCGGATTGATTACAGCGTGAATGCAGACGACTCAATCAAGTTGGGGGATAAAACAGAGATTTTCTCAATGTATGTCACTCAAGAAGAGAAAAACAAGATTGAGTCAGATCGCAATAAATTAGCTAATTTAGAAGCACAAATTGCGGAATTAACGGAATACAAGAACAGCATTGAAATGTCTAAAAAGGAAAAGGCATTAAACGATGTTAAGACTTCGTTATCGGCAGAACAAATGAAAGATATTCGTGGCAAGTTCTCAGAAATGTCTGTCGAAGATGTTGAAAAGGAAATTGCCTACGCAATTTATTCAAAGAACAAGAATGAGTTTTCTGCTCCAAAGCGTGGAGGAGTTCCAACAACAAACTTCTCTGCGAAAAAAGAGAGCGAATACGGATATGGCACAGCAGATGCTTTATTCCACAAATAATTAGATAGAGAGAAAGAGGTTTATAAATCTATGGCTGAAGTTATTTTAGACAAGATTAAATCTACTGCGCATATTGACAGCGTTGTAGCCAAAGAAGATCTAAAGAACGGTCAATGGTTAACTTTAGGCCTTCTTGACGCAGACGGTGAACGTCGTTTAGCGGAAAAGGCAAAGGCAGAAGATACAGCTGATGTTCTTCTTGTTACAAGTTTTACCAGATATGATCCAAATACTGATTTTGCAGACTATGTTACTAAGGCAGGACAAACTGGTCGTGCTTTCCATATGGAAAAGGGCGATGTTATTTCAGTGACTAAAGACTTAGTAGCTGGCGCAAAGAAGGGTGACGGATTAACCATTGGTGACGATGGTTTAGGGTTCAAGAAAACAGAAGGTCGCGGTATCGCACAAATTATTGGCGAAGAAAATCAAGGATTTTACGGCGACATGTTTGTAATCGCTATTCGCTAATAAGGAAACGAGGTAAATATTCAAATGGAAAGAAACGATTTTATGAATTTTGCTCGCGACCTATACTTCAAGCGTGAATTTAGCAAGAACGGTGTATCAGGTCAAGAAGCAATGCGTAACGCTATTTTAGACGCACTTGGTGGAGAATTCACTCCTACTTCTTGGGGTAAAAACAAGTATGATGTTTTCGAATTAATTTCTGAAGCGGTTGACGCAGTTGTTCCACGTTTATTAACGGACCAATTTGCTAACATTGCTGACATTCGTACTGTTGCTATTGGTGAAAAACCGATTTTCCAAGTACAAGATCCAAAGGCTATTCGGGTAGGTCGCGTAGCAGCCGGTGACCAAGATATTCGTCGGCAAACTATCAAGGACACTCATTACTCAATTGAAACAGAAGACTTTGGTGCATCTGTATACACAGAACTCCACCAATTTATGACTGGAACTATTGACTGGAGTAACTTGATTGATCGTGTGGCGCAAGCATTTACAAATCACATTCAATCTACTATTGCAGAAGCATTGAATGACAGTTACTCATTACTTAATGCTACTGACAAGGTAACTGGTCAAGCAACTCTTGATCAAGTTGTTAAGCTTGCAGAACGTATTCAAGTTAAAGCTAACCGTAATGTAGAAATTTATGGAACCAAGGCTGCTTTAAGCAAGTTAGCAGAAATGGCAAACGTAAATCTCTACTCAGGTGATATGAAGAACGAATTAAATGAAAAGGGCTTCCTTGGTGTTGTTCGTGGATTGAAGTTAAACGAAATTCCACAAGCATTTAAGGTTAACAAAGATGAATTCGCCCTTGATGATAACAAGCTTTTGATTCTTCCAGAAGGTGAAAAGATCGTTGGTGTGGTAATGGAAGGTGACGCTATCACTGTTGAACCAGACTACACAGGACGGAATGATTTACAAATGGGCTTTAAGACCATCGAACGTATGGGAATCATGGCTCTTCAAATGAAAGTATACGGTATGGCTGAATTAGGCTAATCGTAAGCTGGGTGGGGTTCGACTCCTCATCTAGTTATAGTGACAACATATGAGAGAGAAATGTAGTCATATTAATAAAGAATGTTCAGTTATTTCGGTTATGTTGATTCTAAAGTTTAATCGTATTGATGTTGCACTTTATCCTTCTTTGCGGCAGGATAGATAATGTTTAAAAAGGAGGTGGCATTGATACGATGAATAATACTGCGATTTGTACACAAAAGGTACGACTTTACCCTAATTTGACGATGAAAAAAGTCCTAGACGATTTATGCGACTACCGGCGATATTGCTGGAATCAAGGACTTGCTTTGTGGAAAGATATGTATGACGAATCATTAATTATGAATGATAAGAAATTACGTCCCAACGCAAGAAAAGTACGTGATGAGTTAGTTGCTAATAAATAAGAAAGAAAATATGAATATTCTTTTTATAGATCTACATTTTTATATAGCAAAGAGAGGTTTTGAGAATGTCACGTGAAGTAAAGCGCCGGAAGCGCAAAATTATTGACCCCTCAACTGAAATAGTAGTTGCAAATAATACTTATGGTACTTTTGCTTACGAATCAAAGAATGGGGTACTTTCAATTGTTTTAGAAGAGAACGGTGATGAAGAATACATCACATACTCTGAGGCAAGAAAGCTAAAAAAGTATTTTGAAAATATGTCTCTGTTAATAATTGACGTTAACTCTGACGAAGATATTTCAATTATGGATGTTGTTCGCGGATTGCGATTAACAGATGTTTATAGTTCATACCTTAAATTTGTAGAAGGTTTTAATGAAGACGAATTTGATGAGGTGGAAGCATTGTATTCAGATGCTCTTGCTGACTTTGTAGTTGATTCAGATATAGACGAATTTAAGGAAGTACTTAAAACTCCACTAAGAAATGCGATCGTTATGACAACGGTTGAGATGTATAAACAACGACGCTTAACAAATCGTGACAAACAAGACCTTGTTAATAACAGAGATGAGGATTTCTGGGCGGATGTAGATGTGTCCGTTAAAGCGGTAGAAGGTCACTAAATATTATTTGAAAGGGGAGTCTTTCATGGCAAATGGAAGTAATGACCCTAAATATACATATTACGAAGAAGTCTACAAGGTTTTCTTGAATACAGTAGATTCATATGACTTCGCTCAAATGGATGATGACGAATTAGAAAGCGTCTTATATGGATATATGGATTCAGGTCGATTACTTTTCAGTACTTATATAGCTAAAGATTTCATGGATGACGATCCTGAAAATAAGAGATTTAACTTCAAGATGACAAGAGTAGAAATTGCTTTACTTGCACAGGCAATGAAACTTGAGTGGGTTCGTGAACATCTGAATTCGGAAGAGTTAATGCGAAAAGCGATTGGTGATCGAGACTTTAATACGGTGCAGGGATATCAATACTTGGACCGTCTCCAGACTATGGAGAAACAATTGAGTAGAGAGATTACCGCTCAAATCAATCGATTAGAATACTCGAATCCAGAACTGTATGGTGAAATGAAATGAGTAGTTTTGCAACATCATACCGCAGAAAGCAACGAGTCATTGGGGACAACAGAGTTAATAGAAATTATAATCGGCAGCTTGAGGGCTTTAATCTTTACTACAAAGATACTCTAACTAAGCATGATTGTATTATTGATGGTGTTCCAACGCAGGCAGTCTTTCAAGATCATTCGCAAAGCAACAATAAAGATTTATCTGATGACAAGTACGTTGTTGTCCCAAATTCAGTTGAAGTTGGTGTGGGCTCATATATTGAATGGGCGGACGAAACATGGATGGTTTTTACTGAAGAGTATAAAACGATTCCTTCTCATCAACAATTAAAGATAAAGCATACGAACAGACGGCTTAAATGGTTGACGAACAAGAACAGTAAGCTGATTTGCAACTTCGGGAAAGGTTGGCCTGCTTATGTACAGAACCAGACATTATATACCTTAGGGGTGTCATTCTCAGGACAAAATATCGCATTAGCGAATGCGAAAATGTCTGTTTACATCAAAGATGTTCCAGAGACAAGAGCGGTAAAAGTTGGGACAAGACTTTGGATTGCTGGTCAAGTCTATAAAATTGAATTCGCTGACTACGTATCAAGACCGGGGTTAGTTAACTGGTTACTAGACGAAGATACGAAGAATCCGGAAATCGATAATTCTGATTTGGAAATAGCTGATTATTGGGATTCTGGAGGTAAAGACGAAGACGATTCCATAAAAAATGTATCTAAGTTGACTATGCCTACAGACGGCTCTGACAGCCATTCTGAGGACGAAAAACCAAAAGTTGAATGGAATATCGACGGAACAATTAAAGCTCGCCTAGGACATACCTATGTCTATACAGCGATGAATTCTGATGGAACTAAGGCAGATGTCTCCGAATGGATGATTGAAACCCTTGAAGACTCTCCATTTTATGTAAAAGAAAAAGATAATCATAGCATTACTGTGACTGTGAAAGACATCTATAAGCTAGTTGGACAAACAGTAACAATCACAGCAAAAGCCAATGACGAAATAAAAAATATTGCAATAAAAATTATAAAGAAGTTCTAGGGAGTGAATGAGAGAGTGCCCGCAAAGGAAATTACAAATGAGGCTCCAAAACATGTGTCTTCAGTTATGAAGATTAGTGAGTGGAAACAGCAAATGATGGAAACAATGGCAAAGGATGATGATTTAGCAAAATTACTTTATTATGACTCATCTGATGCATTAAGCCGTCCTGATTTAACCGAGGAGCAAAAATATGAACTGGTAACAGAGGGAGAAGAAAAGCGTCGGATTTATCCAACAAGATATAAACCTGGGGTAGTTATGGACCAGCAATCATTTATTGGTATGGCGATTTCTAATTTCTCATTTCCAGAAATTCATTATCACGTAGATAGTGATTTCGTGATGGGGTACTTATACTTCTTTATCCTTGTTGATAACAAAATTATGGATATCGATGAAGGACAAAGGCAAGATCAAATACTCGCTAGAATTTATGACTTATTCTCCGATTCTAGAAGATACGGAATCGGGACTGTAAAAATTGGTCAACTTTCTGAATTATGGGAGCAAAACAATAAGTTTGGCGGCTACCAACTAATGATGAGAGTATACGACTTTAAGTAAAGGACGTCTGCTATGAGAATTAACTATTCTTATGTGATTCTCGGAAAAGATATACCTATAAACGATAAGGTAACTTTTCATATTCCCACAATTGGTGAATTAGCAGAAGCAGAAAACAATGACTTTAGTGATTGTACTCGTGTTTTTGTAACAGGGGTTCGGGAACAATTTAGTGGTGTTCCTGAGCAGGTTGATCTGATAGAAGAAAGATTCCCGTCTCTATGGGATATGGCTTTTGACGATGAAATGAATGACCTTGTTGGAGAGGCCATGTTTGGTAAAGGCGCTACTTTATTACGGCAATTTTTGAAAGCGCTTTCGTACTGGACTAGGACGAAAGAAGAACAGTACAAAATCTTGAGTAATAAAAAGATCGTAAGCGAAGAACTGGATTGGATTATCGACAAGGAAACATACATTGACCTATCTAACCTAATCAAAGCAGTTACTTTGTCAAAGCCCAATAGGGACTTGATTGCACCCAAGGGTGTGGGAAGTAATCCAAGAAAGATTCAAATGTGGAAAAACACATACAAAGGTCGATTACAACAAGCCATGAAAAGAAAAGGAACGGAATTAGGAGATCAAATCCTTCAGCTAGAAGTATTTGCGCCTGGATACATTAGCTTTGCTGATATTCAAGGTATGACCTACTACCAGTTTTCAAATCTTTTATCTGCTTATACCGCTAAGTATTCATCAGAAAAACAGTATCAGATTTATACATCAGAAAAGTTCGATACGAAAGATATGAAAATGCCTGATCTAAATGAAGAAATAAAACTAATCAAATTTGATGAAAAAAATAAAGACTAAATACGAAAGGAGACATTGATTATATGTCTACTTATGGTTTGAAGGATGCGTCAAATATCACATTTGTAAAGCGTGGTACTACTACTCCCGTTTTATACATTGATTACGCAAACCAAACAAATACGCAATGGCAATCTAACCGTGTATATGCCAAGAAGAAGGGCACACAAGCAATTGCATGGGACTCTGCACGGACTGGTAAGTTAACCATTCAAACTGAAATGTTTGATCTTCGGCTCTTAGCAATGATGGCCGGTGATGATGACTTACATAAGGGAACAAATACTATCTTTAAGCGAAAAGTATTCCAACTACGAGGAGATCGCTTAATTGATTTAGGCGCAAAGCCAGTTGAAGGTTCTGTATCTGTATTCCGTGTAGACGACAAGGATAAGCGTGAACACATTACTGAAATCCCTATGTTAGTTTCTGGAGACGCTGGTTCAGTTCCACAAATGGTAACTGATGTTGCTGTTTCTGCTAAGGACACAACTGCAACAATTACTTGGAGTTCTACAGCCAATGCAACTAGTTATGTTGTTTACCGAAATGGAGTAGCTACTGGATACCCTGTTGGTACTTCATTTAACGACTCAAACTTAACTCCTGAAACAGAATACAAGTACACAGTTGTTGCTAAGAATGAAGCAGGGCAATCAGTTCAATCTGCTGAAGTAGTTATTACTACTGCTACATCAGGTACTAAAGAAGCCGGCGCTGCTGTTAAGGCAACTGGAGATGCAATCAAGAAGGCACAAGAAAATGCTAGTGGGGCTAACTTAAATGGCTTGTACTTCAAGATGACTGATGGTGGAAACGGAATTCAACTTTCTGATGAAGCCGTTGTCGGTGCTGCTTACGCAGTGTACTACGTTGTAAAGCAAGACGGTGTATCTTCCTACACTATCAATGCACTTAAGTTTGCAACTAACTATGAAATTTACGCCGATGCCGTAATTCGTTCCCAGGACGGTGAAGATAAGTTTGCGCAAATTCACTTTACTAATGTAAAGCCTGCTGCAAATGTAACATTCAACCAAAACTCAGAACAAGTAACTTCCCTTTCATTGGAATTTGACTTGTTGGCTGATGAAAATAACGACCAAGCTATTTACGAATACATCGAATAGCAATTAGCTGGATGGGGTTCGACTCCCCATTCATCTTTCAACTAAGTAGATTAAATTAATCCATTTATACGGTTATGAATGGACAGAAAGTCCGAAACCTCGGGCTTTATTTTTTCAAGAATTTATAGATTTTACAAAAAGGGGAATCGTTGATGGAGAAAACGATTAAGTATTTAGAAAACGGAGAATACCATTACGCTACAGTTCGCTCTGTTGGTGATTTGGCACAATTAAAGACTGATTCAAAGGAAACACTTGTCGAAGCCATCAACGAGCTCTGGAATGGTGGAGGTAATGCTGATCCAAGTAAAGCACCAAAACCAGAAGGCTATGACCAATTAGTTCAAGATGTTGCTGATGCTGTAAAAAATCAACAAGAAATCAGTCAACAATGGATTGAGTGGCAAAACGAAGAAGCTCAATTAACGGAAGAACGAAAACAAGATTATCTTCAAGCAATGAAAGAAATGCAAGAGGCCATTGATAAGGCTAAGGCAGATGCGGCAGCTCTTGATGATAAGACAACTAAATTAGACGAGCAAATCACCAAGACCTTTAGTGATCTTGATACATCAGTTCAAAATATGCATGAACAGCTTCAGAAAGAAGCAGATCGCATGGATCAAGAATTGATTGATACAAAATCTGATTTAACTAAGGTTCGTACAGATCTGCAAAATGCCCAACTAGATAATGGGAGAATTCATGACGAGCTAACTAATATTAATGGGAAATTTGAACATAAAGTTTGGCAAACAGATTTGGACCCGTTAAAGGAACAGATCGACAGAGCTGAAACCAGCGTCCAACAGACCAAAGATGAGTTACTTGGAAAGGCAAGTCGTCAAGATTTAGATACAGTAACCAATACCGTTTCTAAACTTGATACACAGTTAAAAGAAACTGCCAAAGGCGTAGAAATCAGCGTTAAGAAAGATGAGCTCGGTGGTGAAATCGCTGAGGCGTTGACTAATAAAACGAACATTTTACTAGGTACAAGAAGATTCACTACTAATAACTGGCAGCAACGAGAGCATGTTGAAATGTGTAGTGATCCTTGGAAAGGGTTCTTAGTAGCTAAGCAAAATAGTCCAATTGAGGGTATCCAACAAGCTTATGACGTAAAGGCTGGAACAACATATACTTTTAGTCTTTTCGCAAAGATGGATACTTTGGACGATAGTAACAAACCGCAAATTATCCTTGCCAAGAATAACCTCGATACTAGTCTTGATACCAAGATTGATGTATGGCGTAAAGAAATTGATGACATTACCCCTGATTTCAAGAGATATGATTTAACTTTTACCCCAAGTGAAGATTGTACGATTTATCCTCATGTTATCTCAAATAGCAATAATCCTATATTCGTTTGCGGTTATCAGCTAGAAATTGGAAAGACATCAACTCCATGGGAACCTAATCAAGAAGATGTTGGTGACTATGTAGAAAAGTCTGAGGCACAATTCAATGTCTATAACGATAAGATTCAAGCCCTAACTGAAAAACAACGCCAACAAGGTGATACCCAAGAAAAGTTACGAACAGAAGTCACTCAGACAGCCGAAGGAACAAAGCAGGTATCCGAGAATCTCAAAAAGACTAATGATGATATCACTAAACTTCGTGGCGAATTTGAAGTAAAAGCGGATCACATGAAGTCTGAGTATGAGACTTATACGAATAAAGCTGTAGGTCAAATCAGTGATAGTACATTAAATCTTATTCGGAATAGTTCATTTCAGAATAAAGACGAGGACTTTGCACAATGGCAGAATGTTTCTGCAAAGGCTAATGTACGTCAAGATGAAAATGGACTGCGCTGGGTTGAATTAACTCAGTCAGGAATGACTACAGATAATATCATTGGACTAACAAGTAACTATTTTAATATTAAACAAGGTAAGGTTACTGTTGCCGTTGACATTAAGAGTGGAACCAAGGTGGACTTAGATATTGAATCTGTTTTGACGCTTGAATTATATGACGAAAATAAGAAACGTGTCGATTTTACTCGGCTTACACTCAATGATTTAGGTTTAAATAAGTCATTACTAGGAGATCATCAAGTACACCGAGGATTGTATCGTCTTGGTATAGATAGAAACGATGCTAAGTATATGACCGTAAAGGCTCATTTAATGCGTAATGGTGATTTGTGGTTCACTAATTTCTCTGCAAGATTGTCTTCGATTGACGACGGAGCTTATGAGCCTAATCCAGATGATTTAAACCAACAGATACTAAAACAGAATACTAAGATTGAACAAAATGCCAAAGAAGTAGCTATTAAAGCCAATTCTGTTGATGTGACACGGGGCATTAAGAGTGCTATAGATGGTGTAGATGTTGGGACTATTAATCTTGCGACCGGCACCAATAAGCCATTTGTTATGGGGTATGGGATAGAAAATACAAGGTGGGATGATAATTCAGCCTATCTACCTTTGCCTGCAAAAGTAAAAGCCGGAGAAATACTTCCCCAGGGTGATGGATTCCATTTCATGTTGGCGAAGGGTAAAACATATACACAAACCATATGGATAGATACAGATGCAAGTATAATTGATTCATCTAAGTTGCAGATTACATGGTTCACAGACGATATAGGGCATAACTATCAGCAAGCAAAATTAGTTCGCTTGGGAGAAAATAGCTACAAAATTATATCTACATATTTGTGGCCTGGAAAATCCTTAAAACAGGTGCGTCTCTTCGATATCTGTCAGTTGAATAGAGTTTTTGACATAGAGAGAACCGGAACGTATTTAAAATTTAGACATCCAATGCTTTCCGAGGGTAATAAATCGACTGATTGGTCCCCATCGGCAAATGATACATCACTAGAAATAAAGTCTGCAAAAAATGCGGCAATAAAAGTATCTAGCGATTTGATTGAATTATCAGTAAGAGATATAAGCACTAGCTTTAATGATAAATTGAATATAAAAATTAACGAAGAAAGAGCTGCGTCCCAGAAGTTTACTACAGAGGGAATAGAACAAGTCGTCTCGAGGGTAAATGAGGTTAACGATCATGTTAGTGTATTAAGGAGTAGTACTGAGGCTACTATAAAAAATTTAAGCGACAGGGTAATTACGGAAGTTAATGGTTTAACTACGAAAGATGATAATCTGATAAAAAGTATTGATGAAATCAATACTAAATTGACTATTGCGAAGGGTGAAATACAAAGCAAGGTTAGTGAAACAAAGTTAGAAGATGTTCTGGATGGGAAAGGATATGCTACTACATCTTGGGCTCAGTCTACTTTTGCTCAAAAAAAAGATTCAATTACGCTAGAGACCGTGAGAGCTAATGTTAGGGATCTCACTAGGACTCAAAACATAGGGACAATTAATATAGATGATATGCGAACTGAAGGGCATTATTTTGTCGAAAATTTAATTGGCAATCCAATGACAGGTTGGGTGTACGTAGATGTTGTGGGGTCTCGAAGTGATCGGATTAGGCAAGATGTATATTCAGATGTAAGTCAAATGCACATGAATAGAGTGCTTGTGGCGTCAAAATGGACCCCCTGGAAAGAACAAGTTAATGTAGATAATTTAATTTCCAAAATTAATATTGCCCCTGAGCAAATTACTATCGCATCAAATAAAATTATGATTGACGGAAATACCGATATTCATGGAGATTTAAGAGTTGATAGTGTGCGATTAATTGGACGTCATGGATTGGTCGATATGAGTGGCGATAGTGGAATTGCAATTGTAAATGAGCATGGACGTCTAGAATTAAATGCGGATGAAGTTAAGCTGGGATTTACTGATAAATTTGCTATAGGCTTACAACCAACACAGTTAAATTTTTATGATAAGAAGAACGATTTTACCTCCCAAAGGTTAGCGGGAAGTGTTATGTTGACTAAGAGCAATTCCATTGAGGCGGATAGGTGCTTGTCTTTTGTCTATAATCCAAGAAAAGAATTTAACACATTCGACGATAACGGTGTGGCTCCATCTATGTCAATAGGGTATTATGATTCTAAAACTATGGTTGATCCAATGTACGGGGGACAGATTGTTGATCAAATTGTATTTTTATCACAAGACTTGAAGTATACATATGCCGATAGAGAGGGTACTTGTAAGAAAGGAATTCATTTTTTTGATAAAGTCTACGCAGAAAATGATGTGTCTATAAAAAATAACCATAGTATAGATGTAAGTGGTGCGTCATACATAATATTCAACGGAGAGAAACTTCGTATAGGTTATGTAGTAGATAAAAAAGATGGTAACGTTTTATCATTATATAAAGTTAAACCCGATGGGAGCGTTGCCTCAGGAATCGGCTTTACTGATCACGGAACCATGATATATGGCGGTATCGTGCAGTAAGAAAGATAAAGGAGAAAATAATGAATAATCAACAACAAACAGGAAAAGCAGAAAAGGTTGCAAGTAAGTTAATTAATAAATTAGCTTTAACAGAATTAGAATTGGCTAATCGCGAAGTTGATATTGATGAACTTAATGCCAGAATTCAACAATTAACTCAGGTTAACCAACAATTAAAAAGTCAACAAAATAAGTCAGCGGAAGAAAAGGAAGCCGCTTAAGAAAAGAGGGATCGTTAAATGGCTTTACGAAAAACTAAGTCGATGTCGTTAACTGGGGAATCAGTAATTAATGGAACTACTGTTGTTCGTATGACAGCTAGTTTATCAACGACTGGTGGGACGGATTCAATTAATCAATATGTTCAGAATGTAGATCTATACAACGCAAACAAGCGTGATGTGCGCAAGGATATTTCTGCATTCCAGGAATATGTATATGAACAACAAGATGCCATTGATGCAGAACTTGCTGCCGATAAGGAAGCTGCCGATTCTGAAAAGAAAGACGCTTAATAAAACAAGGCTTTTACCAGCATATTTGGTTTTCGAGAACGTCTAATATACTGGATATTTCGTCGCCTAAGAAATACACAGTTCCTTAATTGAGGGGCGGCCATGATCGGTGGTGACAGCATGGACAAAGATAAAGAGCTTGAACTACTAATGGATATTCAAGAAAAAGTCGGTCGAATTGACGAGAGACTTAAAAAAGTTGAAGATACAGATCGCAAAGCGGAAGAGGCGATTCGTTTAAGTGAAAAGAATAAAGAAAAAATTGTTGAGCTTTCCGCATCAGTTGAAGAACTTAAGGAAGGTCGAAAGTGGACCCAAAGAACTGCCATTGGTGCCATTATCAGTGCCGCAATTGCAGTTTTATCTTGGATTCACCCGCCATTCTAAAGGAGTAAATAAAATGAAAAAAGTATTGAATCTAATTAAAAATAAGGTAGTTAAGCCAGATGGAACACTTAATGGGAAGATCATTAGTGGTTTAGTAGCACTAATCATTGTATTTGTACAACAAATCTTTACCTGCTTTGGAGTTCAACCAAAAGGTGATGTAACTGCTTTTGTTGGACTTGCTAATACAGCGTTGACTATTCTTGGATTAGTTGGAGTATTGAGTGATCCAACGCCTGTGGAAGTTCTTGTTAAAGCGGAAAATAAAGTGTCTGAAAAATAATTCCGAGAATTTTTCGACATTTAATGACAGCGCTTACGGAATCTGATATAATACAAAATTGTGGTATGAACGGGAAACGGAGAGTACACATTGGTACAATTTAATAGTTTTTATAATGATCCAAATAATCGACAAATTCTTGAGGTTATTAATACACCTACGGGTGCTGTTACAATCTTTGAACCGTCTCTTTGAACCGTCAAAAGACGATGTTAATAAGATAATGCAGCTCAAAGAAATGGTAGATGCATTTAACCAAGAAAATGCCGATGAAAATTTACTAGATATTAATGGGACTACAATTTTAAAGGAATTAATTCCTCTTCTTACAGATTTGGAAATTGATCCAGATATGACTGATGAAGAAATGGCTCAAATCATTGAAAATCCTACAGTGGAATTAAGTTTAATTACGTCAGTCCTTTCAAGTGTAGTAACGAATATCTATACGTTAATGATTATGAACTTTAAGAATAATCTAGAATTGCGTAACATGGTGGATCAAACTGAAGAGATTTCTGATAGTGCTTTAGCTATGTTTATTTCTAAGCAATCTAAGACCGATGAAGGACGTAAGCAAATCGAAGAGATCAATAAGCAATCAGATAAGATCGTTAAGATGGAAACGGCTATTAAACAAGCTGAAGAAAAAGAAAACGCAAACGCAAAACCAGAGGAAGAGTCGCAAACTTCCGAAAAACAAGCTGGTTAATAAAAATAAAGTGGTACATAAAAATAGCGCAAGTAATGAAATGGACAGGAGATAGTCCATCTTTTTGCTTACGCTATTTTTGATTTTAAACAAGGAGGTTATTATGTCTAGTTTTGTTATTGAAGGTACTTTAACCGTAGACATAAGTGGCCTAGAAGGATTGGCAGGAGAAATTCGCTCTGTAAGTATTAAGGCGCTTCAGGGTGAAATAAGAAAAGTAGCAGATCAAATATTAAGAGAATTAGTTGAGAAAGATTGGCCGGCAGGTCGGGCTTCTCCAGGATACGTTTCAACTGGTGAGTTAGTAGATGCCATCAATGTAACGGGTGGTGGGACTAGTTTATCTATTGAAATGGATGGTTCTCGTATGAGTATGAGTCCTCCAAGCACAGGAAATAGTGCAAACGGAGACTGGGGTGGAATTGAAAGCTGGGGAATCCATATGGGTGTACAGTCTCAGCCATTTAATGACGAGATGCCAGCATATCTTAACTATGGTGGTGGCGGACTTGTTCCACATCAGGGTACTCACTATTTTGATAATGCCTTTTCTAAATATGTAGAAATAATTCCTAAACTCCTTGCTGATGCTCTTCGTGCTGCTGGGTTTGAAGTATCTGGCGCATAAGAGGGGATATATTTGAAACGAAAAGAAGGATTAACGTATCAAACAAAAAGCGATAGAAAAATCGTAAGATACGCAACGAAAGCAAGAATGGCAAAAGTAAATCCTAAAAACATTAAGATTTATGAGCGCTATCTTAAGAGTCGAATCATTCACAATTCTGACGTTAAAGATACTACATATAAGGTTTACCATTCTTATATGAATATCTTCATGTGTTATATCGCAGAAGAATGGGATAATTTTTATCTTTTGGATGAAGATATGTTAGAAGATGAAATGATTGATGTAATGGAAGGCTATATGGCTTTCCTTGCCGATGAATGTGGTAATGGTAAAAAAGTCATTAACACTAAATTAAGTGCTGTATCCAGTTTCTACCTATGGGCAACTAAGCGAGGAATGATTCGAAGTCATCCTTTTGATGGAAAATTAGACCGTATTAAGAATGCTCAAGATGAAAAGAAGATTTCAGTTCACTTTTTACACGAAGACAAGATTAATCAAATCTATAAAACTCTTGAAGAAGAAGCAGAACCTGAGGGAGCAAGATATGATTATCAAGATAGATTGATTTGGGAGATTGCTTTTTATAGTGCTTGTCGTATCGGGGCATTATATAACTTAAGTTTGTCTAATCTGAAACTTGATGAAAATAAATTCGTTGATATCAGAGAAAAGCGAGGAAAGCGAGTGGAAGTTCCATTCACAAATGAAACCAAGGAATTAATTAAGAAGTTCCTTAAGTGGCGTGAAGATAATGGAATTGATACAGATGCGTTCTTTGTTAATCGTTTAGGTGGTCATATGAGTAAACAGGCCATGTCAATCCGTATTCGCAAAATAGGAGAAATTGTTGGTGTCGGTGATTTCAGAGCTCACAGTATTCGTAAGAGTCGATTAAACCAAGTTGGACAAAAGAATATTGAATTAGCCAAGCAATTAGCACACCACGAATCAATGGATACAACAGCACGCTTCTATATGGAAAAGAAGAGTGAAACAGCAACATTGAAAGAAATCGATGCATTGCTTTCAGAATAAAATATCCATTTTATAAAGTTATAATTAACAAATTTATACTTTAAACCGCAGAAGAATGGTACAAACGCAAAAATCATTTCTTTTAGGCGGGTGAAATATATTGGCAAGTAAAGAACTGTCAATAAAAGTTAAAGTTAACCTCCCAACAGCAGGGGAAATTGAAAATCAGATTCAACGTTCTCTTCGTGGGTTAAAGGATATTAAGGTTGACGCAAATGTAAAATTAAAAGTTGGCAAACTTGGCAATCTCAAACGCCAACTAAGAAATGCTCTTGGTAAAGAAAACTTTAGAGTAAACGCAAATGTTAAAGTACATGGAATGTCCGAATTAAATCGGGTGTCCAGTAAATTAAAAGAAATTAGACGTTTAGCAAATGAACCAATTAAGTTAAACGTTGATATGGGTGGACATGACTTTGATAAGTCCATCGAAGAGGCACGGCGAAAAGCTAATAAAGAGTTAGAGAATGTTAGTCCTAAACAAAATCATTCTCAAATGATGGTTGAAGCACAAAAAGAAATGCGGGCCCAACAACGTGCTATTGAAAAAGCAACAAGAGATGCATGGTTGGCTGAGGGTAAAGAAGCCAAAGCGCAAAGCGAAGAGCTAAAAAATCTGTATAGAGAACAACAAAATCGGGCGGCCGAAGCACGTCGAATTGCAGAGACTGAATACAATAAAGCTGCAAGACGAGCAGGCTATGATGATAGTGACGGTTTTATAAGTAGACAAATAAATAAAGCTAAAACACAACCTGATGCAGAGTTTTCCGCTAGAAAATCTAAAATCGAAGCACGACTTCGCTCAGAAGCCGAAGCTTTTAAAAAATACAAGAGTGCCTTAAACGAAATGACCAAGGCACAAACGACCCTGGCAAAAGGTAAGGATGCCTTAGGCTCTAATGTTTTCGCTGAGGTCGAAAGACAGGCTGGAGCTGCCACAAAGAAAGTTCGGTCTCTTGAAAGTGCAATTAAAAAGACAAGATATGCATCTCAAGCAGCCGATCTGAGAGAATCGTCTGATGCACGGATCAGACTAGCTCAAGCTAAGCAACAAGATGCTATATACACCAAAGCTCGTAGAAGTAGATCGGGTGGCGCCGTTAGTCCAATGATGAATGTTTGGGATATCCTCCAAACTGGTGGTATGGCTGTTGCTGGAGTTATTTCGGGCGTTAATGAAGTTGATAAAGCTATTACCAAAGTTACTAAAGTTGTTCCTGATAGCCAACGAGCAGTTAACCGATGGAAGAAGAATATTTATCGTGATGCGGCTGAAGTAGGAAAGACTGCTCCTGAATTTGCATCGGCTGTTGAACAATGGGCTACTGCCGGATACAACTTAAAGCAATCAAATAGATTAGCTAAGACATCTGTTATGGGATCGTTTGTTGGTGAAGTTCCTGTTAATGATATGGTTCGCTATATGTCAGTGCCGATGAAGGCTTTCCAAAAAGAAGGGCTTAAGTCGGTTGATATTGTTAATGCAATGAATCAAGTATCTAACAAACACGCTATCGAAATGGATGACTTGGGACAAGCATATCAAAAGGCCAGTGCAACCATGGGTGCAACAGGTACAACATTCGCTCAAATGACTGGTATTATAACTGCCGCTCAAGAAGGTACTCGCGCCGGTGGTGACGCCATTGGTACAGCCTTTAAGACAATTTCTGCTAACCTTGCACAAGTTGGGTCTGGAATTACTAAGCAAGCTCAAAATAAACGAGATTTCTTTGATAGCTTAGGGGTTCAGCTAAAAGATAGTAACGGAAATCTTAAATCAACTTATCAAATCATGGATCAACTTAGTAAAAAGTGGAAAACCATGAGTAAGAAAGACAAGAACACGGCGTCACTTTATGCAGCCGGGAAAAACCATGCCAATATTTTCTCGGCTACAATGGATAATTGGGGCACTGCCAAAGAGGCTATGAGAGAGGCTGAAGACCAGAAAGGATTGGGGACCTCTGGATCAGCTTATCAAGAAATGGAGAAACAAAAGCAATCTATCGAGTTCCAATTAAAAGGTTTGCAGGATACTTGGATGTCCTTCTTGCAAAATCTATCTGGCGGTAGAGAGGGTATTGGGCAAATGCTTTCAATTGCTACTGGATTTGGGAAAGCACTAGACGGATTGGCTGAAAATAAGCTTTTGTCTTCGACAGCAAGGTGGGGAATCTTATCTGCTGGGTTAATAATGGCACGTAAAGGTTTTGCTGCTGTTGCTGGTAGTTTTGGGGAAATGATTTCTCAAGGCAAAAAAGGCGACAGTTTTATTGAACGGCTTACGGGAATCAAGAAAAAGACAGATGCTGTAAAAGATAGTGGGAAAGAACTAAAAAACGCTTGGAATGATTTATTAGGCAAGAGTAAGTCTAGCAAAAAATTACCTGGCGAAGCACTTGACGAAATGTCTCTTAAGTCCTCTAAAAAGAGTAGCGATGTAAATGGAATTATTATTCCTGCGAATGTTAGTGATAGTACCCTAAAAATTAAAGAAAATACTACAGCTAAAAGAAAGAATGCTGAAGTAGACACAGAACTTTCCAAGGGCGCAAGAAAGGTTGGGGATTTATATACAACCCAAGGGGCTGCTATTGAGATGGCAACGGACAAAGCAAAGACCCATGGGAAAGTGATTACCAAAGTTTCAAAAGGTTGGGGCGTATTAAAGGCTGGAGCTGGTGTGCTAAGTGCTAGTCTTGGCTATGTTGGATTAGCGCTTGATGCAGTTACTATTGCTGGAGCTACTATGGAGGCAATGGGAATTCATCCTATGAAAATGCTCCAAAAAGTAATGGACCCACTAGGGGAAAGTGCTAAGAGAACTGATGATTATTTCAATAAAATCGGAAAATCGGTATCTAAAGCAAGTGATGCCATTAACAATAATCGTTTAGTAACGGGGAGAACTTCATCTGACTTAAAACAACTAAAAGCTGTTTCTGATTCTCTTGGCTCCTTGGAACAAAAAGACGGAAAATATGTTGGCGATAATTTCGAAACCTTAAAAAATAATCTAAATTCAATCGCCAAACACAATGGATTGGATTTTAAAATTCGAGATGCCGATAGCGTTGATGTTGTTAATAAAAAGATTAAAACATTACAGGGGTTAGTTGAATCTGTAAAACAAGAAGATATAGCTTCTTTAATTGACAATACAACTAAAAGTGCTTCGGCCTTTAACAAGGTAATGTCAAAAAGTGGTCTTGAGCGTGCAGTCAAATCAACTAAAGATTATCGTGATTACATGAATGATATTGACAAAAAGTCAAGATCAATGTTTAATCGTCGCCCTGGAGAAAGCGCAAAAGAATACCGTCAAAGAAAGAAAAATGATTATTTAGATGAGATATGGAGGCCCGGAGAACGTAATGAAAGGTTCTGGAGTTCTAGTCAAGGGCAAAGAAATCTTAAAATTGCTCGACAGGCCCAGAAAAATAGAATTAAAGCTATCGATGCAATGGCTGATAATTTGTACGACGGTACAATAACAACCTCCAACGTTAGGTCTATGAATTCTGAGGGCCAAGGATATGCAACTTTAGGTGTTATTAAGAACTTACAGTCATTAAGTGGTAGTAAGGATACTAAACAAATTAATGATACCAAACAACAACTATCCGATATTTTAAAGGCTCTAGGTGCCTCTCAGTCTTCAATTAAATCAATACAAAATGCGGCAACAAGTTCAAAATACGCCTCAGGTGATTTATTAAAGGGACTTTTCTCAACGCCGTTAGACAGTCAAATAATTGCTGCCTGGGCTGGTATTGGGCCAAAATATCAATCCCAACATCCAAATGATTGGAAACAAACTACTGTTGCCGATCAACAAAAAGTAGATACTTATAGGAATAAGCATCAAGACGCAAATGTATCTGGTTTAGTAGACCCAGAGACTAATATAGTTAATTGGGATAAATTAGCAGGCTTTAACAACAAAACCACATACGGAAAAGGGAAAGGTCGATTAAACGCTGTAGGCATTAAGGGCCCTATGGAAGCTAATCAGATCTTAGCGGCCACAAACGGACTTGACTATGCGCCGTTAGATGTACTAAATAACATCCGGCAAGGGAAAGCGAGTCCAACACAGATTGCCGCAGTGACAAACAACCAGCATCGAGGCAAAAGCTCTGGTAAAGATATAGTTAGGGCTATAGCACAATCATCTACTAGCAAAAATAATTTAACCCCTAGTGCTATAGCCGGATTACAGCAACTGGCAGATGAAGGCTTGCTGTCGCAGAAGCAAGTAGACGATGCGGTACATTACCAGTCTAAAAATTATGATAGAAAAGGGAATGCTAAAACCAAGTCTGCGGCAAGAGATGCTCTGGGTCCAGGTAAAACAAATGCAGATACTTTCACTGATAAGACTAAGGGACTTTCTCGAAAGGATCGACAACAATTAGCCAAAGAGTACGCAAAAAATGGAAAGTTAAGCAAACAAGCTTACAATGATTTGCGTGAAAACGGAGATATAAAAGGATTACCTAAGTATGATAGGGTGAGACCTAAGCCTAAGCCTAAACAGGCACCGAAAACGGCTGCCGAAATGGAAAAGAATATTGGCAAAGGCAAAGTTACGTCAGATCAATTGAAGAAAATGCAGTCTTATCTAAAGAATGATAAAGAGCGGCAAAAACTTGCAATGGACTTAAAGAATAAAAATCAAGTTAAAGACGGGCCTTTAACAAAATTAAAAAATTGGCTATTCCCTCATGCTGAGGCAGCTACAAGAAGAGGCACTAATCCGAATGATCTGGGCGAACAAAAACAATCCAAAAAGCAGAATCCACTTCAAAACCTAAACAAGTCTCTTCGAAATAGTAGTGTTGGAAAAGCATTAGACAAGGTTTTTGGAGGCTTTAAAAAAGGTGGTATTTTTGGAGGACTTGGTAATTTACAGAAGATGAAGAATCAAGGCTTCCAAAGTTTATTTAAGGGAGCCGCTGGTGGTCTTGATAAATTACTCTTTGGAAAGAATGGGTTTAAGGGTACAAATTTAGGCAAAATATTCAGTGGTAAAAATAATCCATTTAAAGGCCTTCAAAAAGACTTTGGAAAGATGTTTTCAGGCAAAAATAACCCTATTAATAGTCTTAAAAAGAGTATGGGCAATCTATTTAGCGGCAAAAACAATCCTTTTAAGGGTATTAAGAATAGTTTTGATAAATTATTTGGTGGCAAAGGTAAAAATAAGCTGTCTCCAAAGATCGATACAAAAGGTATTAATAAACAGCTTAAAAGCTTGGGCGGCAAGAAAGGTACTAAGGTTAAGTTACAGGCTGACACGAAGGGGCTAACTAAGGACCTTAAAAACTTAGGAGGTAAAAAAGGTACCAAAGTAAAACTCCAAGCTGACACCAAAGGTTTAACAAAAGGTCTTAAGAATCTTGGTGGTAAAAAAGGTGTTAAAGTCAAATTACAGGCAGATACCAAAGGACTTACTAAGAGTCTTAAGAATCTAGGCGGAAAGAATGGAACAAAGGTTAAGCTTCAAGCTGACACTAAGTCTCTAACAAAGAGTTTATCTAATCTTGGTAAAGGTAAAGGAGTAAAAGTAAAGCTTCAAGCCGATACTAAGGGGTTAGACAAATCACTAAAGAGTCTCAAAGGCCTTAAGAAGTCACAAAACATTAAGATTAATGTTTCTGGTAACGCTTCAAGCAAGATAAGTAAGATCAAATCTTCTCTAAATGGATTGAGTGGTAAGAGTAAGAATATCTCTATTAACGTTCGAGGTAATGCAGTTAGTCAGGTAAATAAAATAAAGTCTGCATTAAATGGGATAAAAGGTTCTAAGAATATCTCAATCAATGCCTCTGGTAACGCAGCTTCCTTTGCTTCCAAGGTTAAATCGTCACTAGCTGGAATCCATAATAAGAATGTAAATATCACCGCCTCTGGAAATGCCCAGCAAGTAATTAATCAAGTTAAGAGTTCTTTATCTGCTCTTCATGATAAGGCTATTACTATAACAGCTAACGATAATGCTACTGGTCCAATTAATAGAGTTAAGTCTGCTCGAAACTCTTTGAAGGATAAAACTATTCATATTAAAGCCGATGTTGGTGCAGCAATGGCCGGCATTAGCCAAGTTAGAGGTGCTTTAGCAAGTATCTCTGATAAAACAGTCCATATTAATGTTGTAAAGAATGAAACTACGGTAAGTAGTAAGAGTAGCAAGTCCAAATCAATGGCTATTACCCCAGAAAATTCACAGCCAGTCAGTCCTATGACTTCTATGTCTGTCGTTGCAGGAAATACCGCTATGAATATGGCCGTAGATAATGGTGCTGCTAATATGGGTGTTGATACAAATTCTGCAACTAATGGTGACAAAGTAAGTGGAATTGCCACAACGGATCGTTCTGATTCTACCCAAAAAGTTAGCGAAGATTATTGGCGTTACATGGGGAATGAACTTTACACAGGCTTGCCACTTGATGAAAAAGTTCAAAACCTTGAAAATGCAGTAACTAAAGCTGATGAAGACATGGACAAACTTATTAATCTTTCAAAGCAGAGAATTGACTTAGATAATAAGCAAATTGCATATCAAAGAACAATGCAGGGCGCCTACCAGCAACAAATTACTGATGTTCTTAACGAGCTGCATAAATATGGTTTCCAAACAAATGGTAATCAAATTACTAATCTGAACCATGCAAAAGATATTACAGGCGATAATGCAAGTAAGGTTGATGAATTACTTGGTAAATATCAAACCGCTTATCAAAACTTCTCAGAAGCTACTAAGAAGATTGACGAATTGCAAACTGATATTTGGCAACAAGGCAAGAATCAACAAGACTACAACAACACTAAAGACCAAAAGATGGTTGAAAAGTTACAACGTGAATTAGAGCTTGTGACTACTGCTATTGATAATCAGAAAAATATTCTTGAACGTGAAGGCAACTCGCTAGAAGATAGTGATTATCGCATGAAGTTAAAGAATAATTCTGATCAGATTTATGCTAAGTCCGAGGCGGTTCAACAGTTGTTAGCTGAATTTAATCAATTGAGCGTTGCTAACTTTGTTGGTACAAAAGACGCTGACAATGCAAAGAATTTAGCTGATTCATTAAGTCAAATTCGTGATGCGATCATGGAAAACCTTGATTCTATTGATGAATTAAAGAAGAGTATTCGGGATATTCAACTTAATTCTATTATTGAAAGCCTGTCTAAGTACACCGACAATCTTAGCAATAGTATTGATCGGCTAAAGAACAATGTAACAAATCTTCAAGATGGGTTATTAAGTGGAACATCTTATAACGACCTTATGAGTAGTAATTTTGATGTTGTTAACCTTAATCAAAAATCTGCTTATGAGAAGAGTGTGGCCGATAAGATTTCATTAGAACGTCAATTGGATAGTGCTCTAGATCAATTCGCTAGAAAGAACGTTGATCGAACGGCACAAGTAGCCAATGATCAACTTCAAATTGAAGCACAAAAGTATAACGATATGCTTTCGATGGCAATTAATTATGCTAGAGGTGCGCGTAATGAAGTTGGAGCTATTGATGTTAAATATAATGTATCTGTTGAATCTGACAAGATTGAAGTTCCTAACCTTACTCATAACCAAGAGTATGTACAGTCCTCAATTGCTTATCAGAAAGAAATGAATGAATTAAAGGCTGAGTACAACCGTTTAATGGGCAAAGCTAATACTGCTGAACAAAAAGAAGCAATTAATTCTGAAATGATCTATAAGCAATTAGAACTCCAGGAAAAAGTTTACAAGTCCATGATTGAAGCCGATCAAAAGGCGATCAATGATTTACGTGAACAAGCTAAGAATCCAGATATGACTACTGAACAGCTTAAAACGATAACCGACCAAATTACAGAGTATGAAAAGAATGTTATTGATGCCCAAAATAGCATTAAGGACGCTGTTAAGAATCGTTTTGAGTATGAAAAGTCTCTTATTGATAAGAAAATTGATGAGTATAAACGTGCTAGTGACACAATAAGTACTTTAGTAAGTATTGCTGACACACTCCATTTAGAGGGTTCAACCCAAGCCGCCATCATAAATCAGCAATATGCTTCTACTTATCGTGAGTACAACAATTACCTTGATTTACTTCAAAGACTTCGAAATGAATTATCTGGCTATGAAAAGAATTCCTACGAATACAACCAATTGAAGGCAATGATTGATGAATATCAAACTTCACTTGATAGCACAATGTCTTCGCTTATGGATATAAGTAAAAATGAGTTTGGCCAAACTCTTGATTCCATTCAAAAGGAATTTGAAAAGAGTGTTAACAAGGGAATGACCGCTGATCAAGCTAAGTTCGACCAAGATGTATGGTATAACCCCATGCAAAAAGAACTTCGCCTTGAGGAAATGCGGTTAAAGATTGTTGAGTTGGAAGATAAGACGGTTGAAAAACGTATAGCTGCTCTCGATGCCCAAGAGAGAATGTCTAAGGCGGAAGCTGATTACGTTGATAAGCAACTTGATTTGGCACTTGCTCAACAAAAACTTGATAACACCATAAATAAAAAAGACGTCCGTTATCTTGAAAAAGATAAGGACGGCAAGTTTAACTGGACATACATTGCTGACCAAGCAAATGTAGAAGAGGCACAAAGAGCTGTTAACTCCGCAAAACAAGCTCTTGAAGAGTCTAAGATTTCCAACCGAAATGATTACATTCAAAAAGTCAATGAAACTATTAATAGTATCAAAGACGGTTCGATTAATCAGGAAGAAGCTCGGAAACGGCTCGAACAGTTAAATGATTCATATAAGTTTATTCTTAAAGATATTCCTACTTTTGATATTGCAAAAGTTGAGGATATTATCAAAGCCTACAATGACTATGAAAAGAAGAATAGCGACATAATTAATGATTACAAACGAAGCGTTAAGCCGGAGGTAACACAAGGCTACGAAACAATCGTTAAAGGGTTTGGAGATCAGTTTAAAGCTGTATCAAAAGATCTAGGCGAAATTTTCGGAAAGCAGTTAAGAGAAGCGCTTAATCTACCAAATGGTATTCGGAATGCATATGGTGATGGAAATGATAAATCGCTAGTTATAAACGGTGATCTCAAACTCGAATTACCTAATGTTAAGGATGCTAATGATTTTGCGGAAGCTCTTAAGACGTTACCTCAAGTAGCAAAACAGTACGCAACAAAGAAGATGTAATCAATCTGACCGAGGGCAACCTTGGTTGTACATAACTACTTATTCATTTTCCGTACAAGGTATGTCATCATATTAAAGACACTTATCTAATGGAGGAATTGGAATGAATAAAATAAAAGTATTTGTTATAAATCATAAGATTATTACCATTGTATGTTCTTTGATTCTAATATTTGCGATAGCTATTAGTGGATATTTAATTAATCAACATAATAAACGAGTGAAGTTTGAAAAAGAACATCCTTTGGTGAATAAAGTTTATAAATATTATTATAAAGAGCAATCATACACTGGTGATTGGAGAATTGAAGAAGGATATTATATTTTTGGGAATAACGAATACAGGGATAAGGTGGTAGATATTAATGAAGACAATGGGGGTATTAAGTATGTGAGAGAAATTCTACACAACAAAAAAATCTATAAAAAAGAGTTTAGTGGTAGTTCCTGCAAGTATGTTGTTAAAAATGAACGTCAGCTATTTCCTGCCCCAGATAGTAACAATCATTTTTTAATAAAAGATGGTAAAGATTGGACTGGAAATTGGAATTCAGACACTCTACAAAATGAGGAAAAATCAGATGAAATTTATATGGTTACACCAGTTAACATAAAATAATCTAACATAAACATATTTAATTTAACCAAGATTAACCTCTTGGTTGTACATATCAAAAAATAAAAAGAAAGGAGCTGAATTGGTTGACGCAACCAATACTAAATCAGGCGTCTAATTACGATGCGAAGAATTCATATACATTCACGTTTACGTATTTGGGCGCAGAGCATACGACAACGAATACATTATCAATTCGTGAAGATGGACCGGGAACAAAACCTGTCTATGAAAAGGATCAAGTGTCGCTAGATAAAAACCACATTTTACCAGCAACAACTCTGAACAATGGCACGGCATATCTAGCAAAAGTTCGCGTTAAACTCAAAGATGGCTATTCTGAGTGGTCACCAGAGATTAAATTTACGTGTTATACAACACCACGAATTCTATTTGATACGATTGACCAACATCAATTTATCTATACGAATGATGTATTAATGTCGGCTATTTATACGCAAGCACAAAATGAGCCTGTTACGTCATATCAATATACTCTTTACGATCAAAGACATGTTGCTTTAGTTAAATATCCAATTCGGAAGCCGGAAAGAAATTCTCCAACAAGATTTTCAGAACGTGTTTCAAATATAAAAAAAGGTAAATTATATTACATTGGATTGAAGGTAGTAACAGAGCACGGAATTATTTATGAGCAACTTCAAGAGTTTACCGCTCAATATATCACGCCATCTGTATCGGGTATTATTCAGCCAACAATGAATAAAGATGACGGACAAATAGTTGTTGACCTTTTCCTAAAACAATTGTTGGGAACGTCAGCTCGTGCCTACATTCCTAAACGGAAGAATGATAATGCTGACAATTATACGTATTGGAAAGATGACTATGTTTTTGTACCAAAAGAAAATCCTTTAATTTATACCAAGTTAGCAATGGCAAAAGCGAGTGACTGGATCGGAAAGTTCTGGGTAATGAATGTTCAGAATGGATTATTCCTAGACTTCTCGCCAGCCGAAGATAGAGGACAGCATATAAAGTTCTATAAACATGATGATTATATTACCTGTGAAAAAGAATTTGGACAGATTAAATCCAGGACACGTTCTAATGTAATTAAGGATTTAAAACTGCGTCCTTTCTATATGTTTGTATATGTTAAGGAATATCGAGTTGAAATAAAGATAGTTCCTGATCAGACATTCAAAGATGATGATTGGAATGAAGAGTTATCCAAAGAAGAATTGTCTCAGTACGGTGAAATAACTAAAGAAACTCAACAAATGATAGACGCAGCAGAAGCGAAAATTAACGCTGCAAGACAAAGGCTCCAACAAATCCACGATGAACATTGGCAACAATACATCACTAAGGTAGAGCAAGCAATATCTGACGCCAGAGCACGTATTTTAGGACAAAATGAACTACGTGATCGAGTGATGGAAATTGACGACCAATATTGGGACTACTTTGAAAATACTGAAATGGTTAACTACTGGAAGGAATTAGCAAAGGCAGAACGTGAGTCTGAAGCTAAGTATGAAATCTATCGTACCGAATATGAGCAAAGAATTAATGATACCTTATCGGAGATTAAAAGTGGTGCTATGACGCTTGATGATGGTCGATTGAAACTAACCCAATACAGCCTTGTATATAGTTTTATTTTACGTGAAGTAATTGATTTTAATGATAGTAAACTGACATTAGATGGTCTTCAAGAGCTTTACAATGATTATTTACAAAAATATAAATAGTGAAGAGGTGAGGGTCTTTTGATTATAGGTGTCGATTATTTTAACTATGGATTTGACCAACAATTTTATGACACCCCTATTCCAACCTCTGAGATTGACGAGGTTATGATGGGGGCCGGAATGTATGATGAAATGTTTATTAGTGTGGATACAACTTTAGATGATTCACAAACCAAACCAGCTCAATGGAATCTGAAAACTATTATGGACGCTAAGTTTAATAATTCTCTTGAAGCTGGGAGTATTGACGGAGCTGGTCATATTGTCACCAAAATACAATGTTATCGTCGAGAATACATGAGCACGAATACAGATTGGCAATTAGTAGCGCAATTTGATTATGATGACCATTATAACCTTTATACGGTAGTTGATAGATTCATTGAAAATGGCAAAACATATGAATATGCAGTTGTTCCATTAGCCAATGAAATTCAAGGTGACTTACAAGTTGGCCCGCCAATTGATAGCAAGTTTTATGGCTCCTTTATTTCTAATCTAGGTTCGAATTATTCAATGAACATCGACTTCAAGTTCTCGGATTTAGTTTGGAATTCTAACACGAGTACCAGTGTGCCGCTTAATGGTCAATATCCAATAGTGACGTTTGGAAATGCAAACTATCGAACTGGTACAGTTTCGTTCTTACCACTTACTCCGCAACAAGAATTTGGTTATGAAAACGAAATTGATCCACACGCCGAATACATTAATAGAACTAATGTTATTGACTTCCTTAATGATGGACAAACAAAGGTAATTCGTCGTGAGGATGGAGATATTATTGTTTGTGCAACACATAATATTAAAACTACTCCGAAAGATGAAAGTCTTGAAGCTATTTCTACGGTAACATTTGATTTCACTGAAATAGGTAAATTAGATTACAACACCATGGAAAAAGCGGGATTAATTGCTGATGCAGGTAAATCTGTCTACACATACGATGAAGATGGGAATATTAAGTGGAATCAGGAATATATTGCTGAAGATGGTTCTATTCAATCTAGAACTAGATATAGAAATTCATTCTTGTATGAACGAGATAATTTGAAGTAAGAGGGATAAAGTATGCCACTGAAATACAAAAAGCCCAATTACAATGAAACGTTATCGAATATTGTAAATGGGCTTGAAGAAAAAGTAAGTGGTCGAGCAGCAAGTGTTTTACGACAACCAATTCGCAACCTTCAAACAACTATTCAAGTGTTGGATAATGATGGCTCCATAATTGATACTATTACTGGAAAAACAACTGGTGGAACTATTAATTACGATGCAACCTCATTGATACGACGAACGGGAACTTTGAAGATGGTTGTTGATCCTTCATATATGCCAAATAACAAAAGTGTTTTTTGGTTCGATAAGAAGTTTAGAGTCTATCAAGGAGTTGTTGATTTATCTCGTTTCCCCAGGGAGGCAGTTAACTTTTTACTAGGAACGTTTTGGGTTAACGAATCCTCTCTACGTTTTGATAAAACAACACGTGAAATATCAGTTACGTTAGCTGACAAAATGACCTTATGGGACGGCCAAGGACTAGAAAATAAACTCAAAATAAAGCGTGGAACACCTATGAGTGATGCTATTAGAGGAATCATGGAATTAGTGGGAGAAACAGATTTTGGGTATATGTACACCAGTAATGGTGAAGAAATCCTTCAGTACGATTACGAAAAGGAACCGGGAACTTCAATCAATGATATCATTGAAGACTTTCGTGATATGTACATGGATTTTATCTGTGGCTATAATTCTCTTGGTCAATTTGAATATCGTAAGTTGCCCATTCAAAAGGAAGAAGAAATTCCTAAGCCTAAATGGGAATTTGATGCAACTTCACAAGATAGAGCAGATCTCACCTTATCATTTCAAGAAAGTTACGACTTAAAGAACGTTAAGAACAGATTTGTTGTTATTGGGTCCACATCAACCAAAACAGGCTATACACCTAAAGGTTCAGTAAAAATTACTGATACAAATAGCGAGTTTAATATAGATGCTATCGGAACTAGAACAAAAGTTATTCAAAATAGTGATCTTACCAATGATTTACAGTGTGTGTCTCAAGCACGCTATGAAATGTGGAAGGCGGCACATTTTCAAGAAAAAGTAAGTATTGATGTTGCTCCAGTTTACTTCTTACAACCTAATGATATTATTCTGGTCACCAATCCTGTAACAAAAAAAGTATATCAATATATGATTGATACTATCCAAATTGACTTAGATGTCGATGGGATCATGTCGATTGATGCTCATAAAATGTACTTTGTTAAGCCAGATTATGGTGAGGCAGATATGCCAATTGTTGCAGCTATCAAGAATGGTATCAATAAATTAGGATGGCTGTCACTTCCCGAAGAAAGAATTAAAGATGCATATGGTATTTCCGCCGATGGAAAGAATTACTTGAGTATCCGATTTGTTGTTGATGAAGAAGGTGGTTGGCAAGCAGAGACAACCGCATATAACACTTCTAGAAATCAAACACTAGAAATCGACCTTCGAGATTTTGAAAAGCTTAATCTTAAGGATGAAAATGGTGACGTTGGTAGATCTAAAGGTGATTATGCAGATCGTGTACTCGGACATGAAATGTTTCATGCAGTCTGTAATGATTTCTATGGTGCTGTTAAAACGATGGATATGCCTGTGTGGTTCAAAGAAGGCTTTGCGGAATTGCTTCATGGTGGAAAAGATCGTTATGTAACGATAACGGGATTTGAAAGCAGGGAAGCTAAGAAGCAAGCATTAATTAAGCGAGCTAGAAACCAGCTAAACGGAACATGGGAGAGTACATCAGATGACTATGTAGCTGCGTATCTTATTGCTTGTGCTATGTATTATTTGGCTGGAGACTTAAAAGGTATTCATGACATGTTTCAGCGACTAGAAAAAGAAAGTAACTTAAATTTGAACTTTCTGTACAAAGCATTACCTATTACTGAATCGGCAGGTCAAATCTTCGATAAGGTAATTGATGAAATGCAAAAGATGCCAATTTGGGATTTCTTAAATGACCCTACAGATGTAGACACATGTTCTATTGGTGGAAATCATATGCTTAATCTATATGGCAGACAACTTAGTCCAGAAGATGTGTTTAACAATCAGACGGCAACAACTGATTCATTAGGATTTAAAATTAAGTTCGACGAGTAGATTTTACTGAGGAGGACATTAATACATATGAGAGGAAGTTGTATTAAATGTCGAGATCTACTTTTCCACAAAAGATAGATGTATTTAGAGAATTATTTGATCTTCCGGCAAATCAAGTTGCAAATGCACTAGAATTGCAGAGATTAAAACAAAAGACAACACTAACAAATGATGAACAAAATCAAATTTCCGCATTAAGTGCTCAACTACAAGATTATATGATTACACCTGAAACCATGAATAAACTTCAGGACGCAATTGTAGAAATTGAGACATTCTTTGATGGGAATGTAAGAAAGTATATTCTTGAAAAGCAGAAAGAATGGGATACCTACGTTAACGATTTTGATTATGTAGGTGAATGGAACGCAACGAAGAAGTTTAAGAAACATAATCTTATAACATATCAAGGTGCGTTATATATTGTTACAAAAGATGTGGTAGCGGATAGGCAACATACACCAGATAATGATTCCGATCATTATAGAAGAGCATCTAGTAAGGGTGACAAGGGTGATATAGGATTAAATGCTATTTTTAAGGGTGAATGGAATGGAGCTACTAGCTATAAGGCTGGTGATGCCGTGTCCGTTCGTGAAGGTCAAAGTTGGCGCCCGTTAGATTTAGTGTTTATTGCTAAAAAAGATAATCAAGGTCAAAAGCCAACTATAGGTGCTGCAAGTGATTATTGGTTCCCATATCATAATTTAATTGTTGTTCCTAAAGAATATGCTAACTATAAATTTCATCCAGATATTCATCGAATTCAAATAGTTGATTAGGGGCGGAAGAATGGAAGTTAGCGAACAACAAAAAGGATTATTAGAAGCTATGCGAACAATAGCTCAGCATGAAGCACAACGTAATTCAGGACCTCAATTTCAAACTGGTGTTGTGGTGGAAGACCCTGCCGGATATAAATGTATTGTTAGAGTGAATGACACTGAAAAAACATGTACATTACCAGAACACTTACATGATTGGGTAAGTAAAGACGATATAGTTCAAATTTGCGATATGTATGGGAATGGTGCTGAGCTAATTGTCACTGGATCTTCTGGATCGACAAGAAAGAAAACATTGGTTGTTAACGATGAAGATAAAGATAAGTTAACTGGTGGCGTTACTAAATTTGCAGATGATAGTGGAAATTTAACCGATAATACACTAACACTAGAGTAGAGAGAGGGTATTAAATGGCTGTAAAAAGAGCAAAATATTTAGTTGCAGATGATGAATATCATTTCGTAACGGACGACAAGGCTCTTAGAGTCCTAGATTCAAATAATAATGAAATTGGAACTTTTAGAGAATTAGGCTTTGAGGGAAAGCTAATCACAAGCGGTGATTATAGAGACATAAAACATACTGGGGTGTACCGAATTAAAGGAGTAGGAGGTTTGCCCGGAAACATTCCAGGAGATAAGGAATCTATTCTGACAGTTACATCAATTGGCGATCAGAACAATCCAGAATTGACTTTCTATAAAGTAATAAGTCCTAACGGAGTAATTTTAGAAAATACTGTCTCACGAAGTAATCAGTCTGGATGGGGATCTGGCGGTGTTGATTTGCGAAATACCATTACGAATATTAACAATATTCTTGGTGATATTTCAAAACTCCAAACAGATTCAAAGAATATGACTGGGGCAATTAATGAGTTAAATTCCAAAATAAATAATGTATCTGACAACTCACAAAGTGGGTTGGAAAGCTTAAAAGAAGATAGTGACAATAGATATTTGTTCAAGTGGGGAGATACGGTTAACGGTGATCTTTCAATTAAGTTTGGAGCGAAATACAAACTTCGAGGTAAGAATGGTCATGACTACAATTTAGCCTCTATTGACGACAATAATAATATCCATATTGGAGATGCAGACACTAACTTACATTTTTGGGGTAATGATAATCCTACTTTTAATGGTAAAAAGATATTTACTGAAGCTAATGTAGGTAGTGGATCGGGGTTAGATGCTGATAAACTTGATGGAATTGATAGTTCAGGTTTCTTAAAGATTAATAGCGATGATACTAAGTATAGCGGTCTTCGAATGGACAAACGGAATATTCATTTCAATATTAAAGATGGCGAAAATACAGAAACAGGATTAGTTTTTGATAAGAATAATAATTGGACTGCTAAAGTTGTTGCAACCGATATTGGTGATGTCCATATTCAAACAGGTGGTAAAGAGTATAAATATCCTCCATTTACGTTCAATCAAGATCGTAATTTTGTTCAATATGGTGGTATGCACGTTATTCGAGCCAATGAGCCACAAATTAATTTTCAGACATTTGATGAAAAAACTGGAAACTTTGATAAAGGAGTAGGGTTTTTCAAGCCGGCATGGGATCAAGGATCATTGGCAGTTGGAAATTGGAATACCTCTGAAGTTGTTGCTCAATTTGCTGTTGGAGCAAATCATGAAGCGGTTAAGCTTAATCATTCTCCTTACATCGGTGATCATAATAGAAGATTATTTATGCAAGACGAACAGCCCAGCGGAGATATTCCCGTAGGATCAGTTTGGATTGGTATTTAGGGGGTGATTATAAATGCCATTTGTAAAATATAGAGGAGCTAATGGGGAATGGATCAAACTTGGTGGTGGCAATGTTCGCATTTCCAATGGCCATACATGGATTCCACCACGTGCAAGAATTTGGAATGGTCATGAGTGGTTAAACCTACTGGAGGAAAGGCATGTTGACGTATTCAATGCTGTAAATTCAGGTGGATATTGGGGTTCCGATCACGGTAATGTATCGCATAATCACTTTAATTCTTTGTGGGCGCCAAATCATCCTTTACAGGGAAACTATAGACCGTACCACGACAGTTTTAATAACAATGGTCAGCATGGAATGATTTATTTTAATGATCAGGACATAAGAAATCGATTAGCAGGAGCAAAGATTGAAAAGATTGAATTATTTTTGTTCGCAGTCCATAGCGCTTATTACAACGGTGGAGAATGTGTCGTCGGCACACATAATTTCCGTGGTGGCTGGTCAGATGTTTTCCAAGAAGTAAACCATGGTATTGCAAGAACACGATTTTATGGCCGTAACCAGGGGCAGTGGATAACACTTCCAAATTGGGTTGGAGATAATTTGAGAGATAACCTTATTACGGGTATTACGACGAATGGAGAAAATGCTTCGCTATGGCAATATATTGTCTATGCAGGGACTAATGATGGTTGGAAGGGTCCTAAGCTTCGTATTACCTATCTAAAATAAAGTGTTAAATATTTAATACGGGAACTGGGGACTAGATGAGTAAAAAAATTACACATGAAGAATATATTAAGAAGGTTGAAAACAAGTTCGGTCAGGGGAACTATGAAATACTTAATAGGTACGCAGATGCTTACACTCCAATAGTGTTTAGACACACAGTATGTGGAACTAGAGATTCAGTAGTAGCCAGAGAATTTTTACGTGGAAAAGGATGTAAAAAATGCTCTAAAGCAAGAAGGGTGAAAAGACAAAGGATTAAGCGTCTTAAAAAGTTTGAGAATGAATTACGTCAGAAATATTCTAATAGAATATGTGTTTTTGGAGAATACAAAGGTATTGAGAGTAATATGATATTTTATGATACTGAATGTGGCACGTTCTATTATACAAATCCTAGAACTGTTCTTAGAAGTAAAAATGCGGCTTGTCCCTTATGTGTTAAACGAAGCGTCCCTAAGAGTAACTTACAGTTTCAACAAGAAGTCGAAGAATTAGTTGGCGACGAATACACATTTTTGGAGCAGTATGTTGGAGCGCATTGCAAAATTAAGTGTAGGCATAATAGATGTGGGCACGTATGGAGTACACAACCATGTAACTTTCTAACTGGCTATGGTTGCCCCAAATGCAGTCAATCACAAGGCGAGAGAACAATTTCGAAATGGCTGCGAGATCGTGATATACATTCTATACCGCAAAAGAAATTCATTGACTGCTTCGATAAATCATACCTTCCTTTTGATTTCTATGTTCCACAGTATAATCTTGCTATTGAATATGACGGTGAACAACATTATAAGCCGGAAATTTTTTTTGGCGGAGAAGAAGCCTATAAAATTCGTCACAGACATGACCTAATCAAAAACAAATATTGTGAAGATAATAATATTAATCTATTACGTATTCCATATACGGTTACCGGGGAAGACATAGGTAAAGTAATTCAGAATAAATTAGATGAATTAACACAACTCGATAACATTGCTTAAAATTAAATAATTAGATTTTTATTTTTAACGCAAAATAGTAAGCGCTTACTAAAGTCGAGGAGGAAACTTCATTAAGGAGGACGAATAAATACTCGAAAGGAGCAATTTATTTTGTTCAAGAAGTTTCTGAAGAAGATGTTAATGGTAGCAGCAACTATCATTATGGTTGCCCCTGTATTATCAGGGGTCGCAAGTGCAGATGGTCGATCGTATGGGCCTGATCTCTCAAAATATCAAGGTGCATATACAAATAAGCCCTATGCACGTGATCAATTCGCAATTTCACAAGTTGGTGGATACGCAAATGGTTATTTCTATGACCAATGGACATATCCAACACAAATTAGTTCAGGTATTGCTAATGGTTTGAGAATGCACACTTATATTTGGTATCAAGTTGGTGGAAATGCTCAATTGGGGAAGCAGGTTGTAGATCATTTTCTACCAAAGATCCAAGCGCCTAAGGGGTCGATCATTGCATTAGATTATGAAGACGGAGCATCTTGGGACAAGAACGCAAATACGGAAGCCATTTTAGCAGGTATGCGTGAAATTAAGGCGGCAGGATACGTTCCAATGTATTACAGTTATAAGCCGTACACCTTGGCTCACGTTGACTATAATCGTATTATTGCTGAATTCCCTAACTCTGGATGGATTGCAGCATACCCAGATTACAATGTTCGTACAGAACCATACTGGGGTGTATTCCCTTCACTTCCAGGAATTAGTATCTACCAATTTACAAGCACATATCGTGCTGGTGGTTTAGACGGTAATATTTCATTAGCACCTAATGGTCATGACATTACTATGAGCGGTTACGTCAATGGGAATTCACAAAAGCCAAAGACCGAAACTCCTGCAACGGAACAAGGTAAGCAAATTCATAAAGATACTCATAACTACACCGTGAGATCTGGTGATAGCTGGTGGGCAATAGCAAATCGTTATGGCATGGAAATGAACGCTTTAGCACAACTGAATGGCAAGACCATCAATGATGTAATTCACCCAGGTCAAGTTATTCGTGTTGCTGATAAAGGAGATGGTCAATCTGTTTCAAACAAGGTTAACACCACCCCCGCACAACCAAAGCCAGCTCAACCTAGTGCACAATATTACACAGTACGCTACGGCGATTCATTCTGGTCCATTGCAAACAAGTATGGAATGAATATGTACACACTTGCTGCTAATAACGGATTAAGCATTAACTCAGTTATTTACCCTGGGCAACGCTTAAAGGTGAGTGGTAATATACAAGTAACTCAAAAGGTTCACTATGTTAAATATGGTGAAACGCTAAGCGGAATTGCTGCACAGCTCGGAACTACTGTATCTCATTTACAAGCAGTAAACGGAATTCGAAACGCTAACTATATCTGGGTCGGCCAAAGAATCGCCGCATAACATATTTTTATAAAACATGGGTTTTATAAACTTTTGTAGGGTCGTGAACTCAATATTCACGGCTCTATGTACATAAATATATTTATACTAATTCACCAATTAGTAGTTAAGGAGGAAAAATTAATTACTCATGAGGTGAAGTAAAGATATGAAATACTTAACAACATATCTTGATGACGAAATTAATTTCAAATTTGGCAACAATGGATCAATTATTGAATTGAAAGCCGTTGATGACCATGCAGTAATGAGTTTCTCTAATGAAGAAAAACTCCTCATTCGTATTAAGAATGAGGAATCATATATCAAAACGGTGCCCGTTACTGCCGAACATAAGATTATTCAACTCCCTACCAAGTTATTAAAAGACCTAACGGTAGGTCAGTACGATGTTGAGTTATGGCAAGGCGAAGGTGACGATCAAGTTATCTATCCTGACGAAGGATTCCTTAGATTAAAGATTCATGGCAACGCATCACAAATTGATGGTAGCTTGGTTTCTTCTATTACTCTTGCTGATTTTGAAAAGAAGTTTAATGAACTAGCTCAAAAGATTGAGGATAAATTAGAGAAATTACCAGATATCGATGGGAAGAATATTAGCATCGATGTGAAAGTAGTTGATGGCAACCTTTGTATTAACGGCAAAGATACAGGAATTAACCTAACTGCCAAGGATGGTAGGGACGGAAGAGATGGACATACGCCAGAAATCACTGTATCAGATGCAGGTACACTTGTTGTTGATGGAATTGACACTAATAAATCTTTAATCGGTCCTAGAGGTGAGAATGGACTTCCGGGTAAGGATGGAGTTGCTGGTCAAGATGGTAAATCTGCCTATCAAGTAGCTGTCGATAATGGGTTTGATGGGACAGAAGTCGAATGGTTACGCTCATTGCATGGAAATGATGGCCTTGATGGAAAGTCAGGTAGAGACGGACTTCCAGGACAGAGTGGTAAATCTGCCTATGAGATAGCTATCACAAACGGATTTACGGGAACTGAAACTGAATGGCTAGAATCCCTCAAAGGTAAGGATGGGCGAGATGGTAATGACGCTAATGTCGATTTATCTGAATTCTTAACTAAAGAAACTGCGAATTCAGAATATGCTAAAAAGAATGATGTTCCTCTTATCGTATATGATGCAGAAAACAATACTCTAACTATCAATGGTCAAAAGGTAGAAATACCTTCTCAAGTAGATTTGTCTAGTTATGTTACCAAGACTGATGCAGATAAATATGCTTTAAAATCTGATGTAAAGAATATTGTCCTTGATAAAAATGAAAGAACTTTAACTGTTGGAAAAGAATCAATTAATATTCCTAATAATATTGACCTTTCTCCTTATTACACTAAAGAAGAAATTGATAAGAAGTTAACTGACATTGCGACAAATGGAAAGGTTGACCTTACTGGTTATCTTAGACAGAGTGATTTAACGGATTACGCTAAGAAATCAGATATCCCAAGTCAACCAGACCTTACTCCATATGCTAAAAAGTCAGAGCTACCCAAGATTTCAATAGACGTTGAGAAACGAACGCTTACTTTAAACGATAGTGTTATCAATATTCCAGATAGTGTTGACTTAACTGACTATGCTAAAAAATCAGAAATTCCAAGTATCGTATTAGACACGGAAACTAATACCCTAACCATTAACGGAACAAAAGTAGTTATTCCAGGTAATGTTGACCTCACTCATTACTACACTAAAGGAGAAATTGATGAAAAAATAGCTGATATTCAATCTGGCGGAAAAATTGATTTAAGTAATTATGTCAATAAGCAAGAACTTTCTGATTATGCTAAGAAAGCAGATATTCCTGAAACGCCTGACTTAACTCCTTATGAGACTAAAGAGAATGCAGATAAGACTTATGCTACTAAGAAAGCGTTGGAAGATATTCAACTCACTCCCGGAAAAGATGGGAAGAATGGTAAGTCTGCTTATGATTTGGCGGTAGAAGCTGGTTTTGAGGGTAGCGTAGACGAATGGTTACAATCACTACATGGAGCCAATGGTAAAGATGGTCGAGACGGAGCTAATGGTCAGGACGGAGCCAAAGGTCAGGACGGACAAAACGGTAGGAGCGCCTATGAGATCGCCATTGCTAATGGTTTTAAAGGAACGGAAGAAGAATGGCTCAATTCTCTTAAAGGTCGTGATGGTTCCAATGGAGCCTCTGGACGAAACGGGGCCGATGGAAAGAACGGAGTAGACGGATTAAGCGCTTATGAATTAGCTAAAAAGAACGGATTCCAAGGAACTGAGCAAGAATGGTTAGGTTCACTTAAAGGTGAACAAGGACATGATGGTATTCAGGGCCCTAAAGGAGATGCTGGTGAAAGAGGCCCACAAGGGTTCCCGGGGAAGGATGGATCAGATGGTAAGGATGGCGCTCAAGGGCCAGCTGGGGCTAACGGAAAAGATGGTCAATCTACATACCAATTATGGCTATCCAAAGGAAATACTGGTAGCGAAGAGGACTTCTTAAACTCTCTTAAGGGTGCTAAAGGAGACCAAGGTGCCCCTGGCAAAGATGGTGCTCCTGGGGTTAAAGGTGATATCGGAGAAAGAGGGCCTCAAGGGGAACGTGGAGAAACTGGTTTACAAGGGCCAAAGGGCGACGATGGACAGACACCTGTTTTTGTCGCTGGTTTTGTAACTATGACCGATAATAGTGAGCCTCCGTCGATGAGGCTCGTTAAAATTGAAGATAATTACAATGCCTATAGAATCGATCTGTCAATTCCGCGATAAGTGGATAAAAACATAATAAAAACAGGTAACGGAACTTTCGTGAAGAGGGCACCAATAGCATTCAGGACGATAGAGAGAAGACAGAACCAATTTTTTACTTTTCGATAATGGGTGTGAACTTTATTTCAAAAATGGGGAGATTGATCCTGAAGTATACGAGTTGATTCAAAACTGGCTTATTAAGACCAGTTTCTTCAAAAGTAAATTAAATGAGATACAAAGTGACCAATTACAAAATTGGCAATCATGCTGGGTAAATCATCCTTTTCGAGATTCAACCAACTTAAATTTCGAAGATGCCTATTTCACAAGCGATGTGAACAAGATAACGAGTGGAGAGAGAAACATGATAAAGACCTGGTTTGAACTGGGATTATTTACCAAGGAAGACTTAGTATTTTGTCATGTAAAAATAAAAAGGGAAGCGGTTAGATGAAAAAAGTATATATATTAAATAATGATAGGTTTTACGTTTCAGCAAAAGAAGTTGCAGATGACTATGTAGTTGCATCGAACGAAACGATAGTTGCCCCCAACAGAAATACATATCCACCTTATAAATTTAATGGGTCAGAAGGGGTCGGGGTGAGTTATTTAGAATGGGCCAGAGCTAATAATATAAAAATTGGTAAGATGATCCCCCAAGTTGGTATAGAAGGTCCACAAGGTCCCAAGGGTGAACGTGGCCCACAAGGTCCTCAAGGTGAACGTGGTCCACAGGGTTCTGTAGGTCCTACTGGACCAATGGGACCCGCCGGTCCTAAAGGAGATACTGGTGCTACAGGAGCAACGGGCGCTAAAGGTAGTACGGGAGATAGAGGACCTCAAGGAATACAAGGACCAAAAGGAGATAAGGGAGAAACAGGTTCTAATTTTTATTACTCTACATATGAAGCTTCTGTCAATCAGGATACATTGTATTGGACTGATTTACACCCAACAGCTAATCCCCCTCGAGTAGGAGAACACATTATTACTCCTTCTGGGAAGGTATATGAAATTACCAAAGTACATCCAGATACAAGTCCTAAGACTTATGGAATTGGTGAACTTATTGCTAATATTCATGGTATAAAGGGTGATAAAGGAGATACTGGATTAACTGGTTCCCAAGGTCCTGCTGGTCCTAAAGGAGATATTGGTAATGTTGGCCCACAAGGCCCTAAAGGAGATAAAGGTGATACAGGCCCACAAGGCCCTAAAGGGAATACAGGGGATCGAGGTCCACAAGGTGTAGCAGGAAAAGATGGTCATTCTGTTTGGTATAATAGAATGCACTATAGTCCTAACGGACAACTACAGTGGTTTACAGATTTGACTAACGCAAGTGCTTCTAACCCACCTAAAGTTAATGATATTATGATTAATGCTGACGGTAATATTGCAATGATTACTAAGGTCAATATTACTAATGATGCAAGTGAAGGTGGAGGAACGTTTGACTATGGTCCTTGGATTGGTAACATCAAGGGTCCCACTGGCCCACAAGGACCTAAAGGGAATACAGGGGATCGAGGTCCACAAGGAATACAAGGCCCTAAAGGAGATAAGGGTGATACAGGTGCACAAGGACCTAAAGGGAATACAGGGGATCGAGGTCCAAAGGGTGATCCAGGTCAGATTCCAGATGTATCAAACATTAATAAGGGCATTGCCGATAATAGAGCTGATATTTTAAGAATTAACCAAAAAATGAGTACTATGTTTGTTAATATTTTAGATTTTGGTGCGCAACCAGAAAATGTTAATTTTGATAACGCTCCTGCTTTTAATAAAGCCATTCAGGCTCTTCCATCAGTTGGCGGAACAATATTTATTCCTAATGGAAATTACTTTCTGAAATCAACAGTTAATATAGATCGTTCCTACGTCCATGTAATGGGATTAAATCATGGACTCCGAAGCGGTATTGATCCAGTTGATGGTTCTACGCAAGCAGGAGGTGGCGGAGCAAAAGTTACTGTTCAAAATCCAATCACTGCTTTTAAGCTTGAGAATACCCATAACAACAATAGGCTTTCAGGTATTACTTTCAGTGGATTCGATCTTCGGGGAGATACTAACGCTGGAGTTGGTATTGACGGAGTATCTAATTCAGATAGAATCGTTATTGACAATATG